>Ga0265780_10001261_pt1 | contig 36411 bp, 25 predicted proteins | sample P1T30metagenome_FD_192432 | JGI IMG/M metagenome (GOLD analysis project Ga0265780, IMG submission 192432) | Plant litter microbial communities from East Loma Ridge, Irvine, California - P1 T30 | ecosystem: Environmental > Terrestrial > Plant litter > Unclassified | place: USA: California...
AGGCAATGAGAGAACGGAGTCAAGTAGAGTGATAAGAGTGAACGAGCAGATTGGTCAAACACGCCAAGTCGACCACCTGATGTGATGCAGAAGATGAGATATGGGATGCAGGACATTATAAAAATGCAAAAGAAATTCTAATTCTCATGAAAACTTTCCCGCCAAACAGCGAATAACAGTATAATCTAGGTAGTTTGGATTATTCGGCGCGCGACGCGAAACAACAAAAACACCAGTCTAAACCCCCATGTGTTGATGGTTCATCAGTCTATCATTTGGTATTGCTTCCGCTCGCTCGCTCTCTGGCTGGCTAGGTTGGCTGGCATCCCTTCCAGCCTATTGCCAACAAAGTCACCCCCATACCCATTCATCAGTTTTGTGTCTTTGGTCGTGAGTGTGCTTTTTCCAACCAGTCCCTATCTCTCTCATCGCTATGATCCAGAGACTGTGGTATGCAAGGAAAAATAAAGAAAAAGATGATGCAGGCCAGCAGCTTAGACGGCACCGGCAGCAATCATCTTCTTCTGCAGGTTCTTCTTGTACTCGCCGATGCTGCCGTCCCAGCGGGTGACGGTCTTGTTCTCGCACACCATGATGTCCTTGGCGATCTTGTCGAGAAGTCTGAGGGGGAGTTTGTTAGTACGTGGGTCATGATAAAATACTGGTTTTGGAGGAAATGCTTACCTGAAATCGTGAGAGACGACAACGACACCACCAGTGAAGTCGTTGATGGCGTCGGCCAGGGAGTCGATGGTGGGGATATCGAGACCGTTGGTAGGCTCGTCGAGCAACAGCATGTTGGGACCGTCAATGGCGAGGAGGGCGAAGACGATTCTGCTCTTCTGGCCCTCGGAAAGGGTACCCATGAGGGCAGTCTGTGCCTCACCACTCAGGCCGTACTTGCCAAGCTGCTGGCGCCAGTACTGGTAGTCTTGCGAGACCTGAGGGTAGCGGTCGCGGACGAACTCGAGAGCGTTCTTGGTCAGGTCAAGCTGCTCAGCGGAGTGCTGAGAGTACATGCCGAGCTTCAAGTGAGTGTGGCGCGAAACGTTACCCTTGGTGGGGCGGAGCTTGCCAGTAAAGATGTTGAGCAGAGTCGACTTGCCCACACCGTTGGGACCGACAAGAGCGGTACGCGAGTCCATGTCGACACCGAAGTCGAGGTGCTCGTACAGGTTGTCGGCGGCGTTGCCGGAGTATGAGAAGGTGACGTCGTCGAGAGAGAGCACGGGAGGAGGAAGCTTCTCGACGTTGGCGAAACGGAAGCTGAAAACGCGGTCCTGGTGCACAGGCTGGATGAAGCCATCGGCCTCCATCTTGTCGAGAATCTTCTGGCGGGACTTGGCCTGACGGACCAAGTTGGCGTAGGTACCGGCACCGGCGATGAACTTCTTGATGTGCTTGATTTCGTCTTGCTGCTTCTCGTAGGCCTTGGTCTGGTTGATCTCCTGCTCGCCACGGGTCTTGAGGTAAGAGTCGTAGTTTCCACCGAAGTACATGAGCTGCTGCTGACGCATGTCCATCATGTTGGTGCAGACACCGTTGAGGAAATCGAGAGAGTGAGAGACGAGGATGAGGGTGCGGTCCCACTTCTTCATGTACTCCTCGAGCCACACACAGGCCTCCAAATCCAAATGGGCTGTGGGGTCATCGAGAAGGAGGAGAGAGGGCTTGACGAAGAGAGCCTTGGCGAGGGCGACACGCATACGCCATCCACCAGACATGTCCTCGGTCTTCTTGTCCATGGTCTTCTTGTTGAAACCGAGACCAGTCAGAATGAGCGAGGCACGGGTGTGGAAGGTGGACGGGTCCATGGCGTCGATACGCTCGTAAAGGTCCTCGAGCTTGGGGCTGTTGGGACCGTCCTCTTCGAGGATAGTCTCAGCCTGCTGCTCCATGTCGGCGAGCGCCTTCTCGGCTTGCTTGACGACCCACTCAAGGGCGCCGGTGGAAGACTTCTCGGCACCCTCGTTGAGCAGGTAGATGTCGATGTGTTCGGGGAAGGGGTACTCGCGGGCGGCGATGGCCTTGAGGAGAGTCGACTTGCCACAGCCGTTCTCACCGAGAAGACCGTAGCGGCGGCCGTATGAGACTTCGAGGTTGGTGTCGTTGAAGAGGACCTTGCCGTGGAAGACGAGCGAGGCGGAAGTGATCTTGACGTCCTTGCTGGCCTCGAGCGAGGACAGCACACCGGTTGTGACACGGTCAGAGATACCGTCCTTGTCCTCCTGGAGGTCCATCTTCTTCATGGCCTCGGCGGCCTTGTCCTCCTTGGAGACCTTGGGGCCCTTGCCGGCGGCGGCCTTCTTGGCGTCGCGCGCTGCTTTGGATGCGGAAACCATAGCTGCGGTATATGTGTAAGGTTGGGTTGGTGGTGGGTGTTACTGGCACTGAGGACAGTTCGTGAAAAGTGAGAAAATTGGGGGACGAGAGTTGGTGGGGCGATTTATTAGGCGGGGAGGATGATGTCGCGCAGCGGGCGCAGGGACTCCAGGAGGGATGAATGAATGAATGCAGCGACAATTCAAAGCAAACAAAAAGATTTTGGTGAGGGAGGAAGACAGAGATGAGTTTGGGTAACACGACTACGAAAACACTTGTTTTAATAATCAACTCTTTCCACTGCAGTCTCGGCGCAAGAGTGAACAACCTCTCAACTCACCTCACCGGAATTTTCAAATGACGACAGGCTTTGACAAGAGCCCTCGTTTCTGTTGACCCGACCCGACAGCCTTCTTTTCCATCTCCCGCCGCTCTCATTGGTCCATGATGCCTGACCGCCACTGCCGCCCAAAGTATCCACCTACTGATTGAGGCTGAAGATGACTGTGCCTGTCTGCTGATACGCTGCCTATCGCCTTCACACGCACTCTTGACTCGATGTCTTGTGGTACTGTGGCGAGTTTCTGAAGTAGTGGGAGCATCTCTTTGTCCTTGGTGCTGTGATCATCTTTGTGAACACTGCCGATGCACGCAAAGTACTGGTTTTCTTTCTACCTGCACAAATCTTGCTGTTCTTTAGGTAATGCCCAGAAAGCATATGATAGTAAAGTCGTTTTAGAAGAATCACTGTTCCAAGTTGGTTTGCTGGGTGCAATCCTTCGTACGACTTATATGTTCAGCACGCAGACCATTAGGTAACTTTACAAGTCCGCCAATCTTACCGATCTATTCTTTTCTTACCACTTCAGCGTACAAGTCAACCTGACCATAACACAGCGAGGAGGCCAGGCAACCAGAGTGCCAATGCGTCCAGTGACGCCCCCTGCGCCAGATTCCCTTTCAGTGCCTCAGCAAAAGATTTTCCAGCGCCCTACGCTCCGTCGGCCGTGGAGCAGCAGCAGACATCAAGTCGCGCATCAAGCCCGTGTCCGAACTCCAGCGCTCTCCCGGGTCCACGCAAGGTCCAGGTGGTGAATGGTACGAGATCTTGCTCAAGGAGGTTGAGGCCAACGCCGAGACCTGCCACCATGACGATACCATCCCGAGCGACGACCCGACCTGGGGGTTTTCCGTCTTCGTCACGTCGTATTCCCCAAGAGTGCAGGAGAGGTTACCCCAAGCTCTCGAGAATCGGATCCGGGCTCATGAGTTGTGGCTCGAGCATTACGTTTCGAACCCCTTGTTTCGCGACGAGGTGATCACGCGCTTCAAGCTGGATGTCGTCTGCGACGACTCACTCGAAGGTGCTTCCGATGATCGCATACGAGCGGAATTCAGAGCTTGGATGGCAGGCTTGGGTCTTATGGCCAGAGGAGACGAGTCGCCTCCATTGGTGCGTGTGACCATGTCGCCGAATCCCAAGGAGAACATTTGTCTGGTCTTGGACGAGGCGGGCATCGCAATGCTTGCTGGGCTTACGTTCGCTAGGGATCTTGAAGGTGACCTGTTTCGATTCGAGAGCATGAATGTGCGCGCCATCGACTGCACTTGGTGGCGGCCGGCAAAGGTGAAATCGAACGACACTTGGCGCGGAATTGGGGATTTGTCCATTGTTGGCCTCGCGGTGCTGTTTGAGATGATTGCGTCACCTATCAGAGGATATTCGGAGATGGGCATGGTGCACGACCTGCATCCATTGGCTGGAATGCCTGATTATTGATGGGATTATGACGTTACAGCACTCTCGACAAGTGAAGCACATCGAGAAGCTTGACTCCGTTGCCGAGTATGGTAATGCAAACATTCTTCGAACGAGTAGTCAAGAGAACGTTCGACATGCAGACCTTATAAAGAAACACCCATTGCAAGAACCAACAACGAGCACTGGCCAGCCCAAAAGCGTGCTCTTCAAAACCATTTGGGAGAAGGTGAGAGATAAAATGGAAGACAAATAGACATGTAGAGCGAAATGGGTACCTTTTAAAGACAAGCATCCGCCCATTTTTTGCCTGGATGGTAGGTACTATGGCCTCGAGGAAATGTCACGGCCTCCCGAAGATCCAAAAAAGAGGGACTGCTCAAGTGATAAACCATGCACCCCCCATTTGACTTGGCCCATGATGAATTCGTGAACTCGCAGCACGAACAAGTAAAGAAGAGTAGAAGGTGAGAAATGCCATGCCATGCCATGCCCCGCCGCGCTGCGCATGCCTCTGATGAGAAAGGAAGAAGACCCTGCCGCCAGAACGATTGAAGGGAGGGGATAAAACACAAGGCACGCTGAACGCTTGGACTAAACAGAAGCAAATGACTTAAAGGGGAAGCAAGATCGAAAAGGGAGAGAAGACATAGTATTTGTGTAGAAGTGAAAGGGTTCTTTCGTCTTGTCGTGTCGATTGCGGTCATGAATGGGGGTTCTCTGCTACGAGGCAACAGAGATTTTGATTATTAGAGGCCCTCCTCGCCGGCGTGGCATACCTTGATGCCCTTGCCCCATTCCGAGTTCAGGACCTGGTGGGCACTAATACGTCTGGTCGGATTGGGGTCGAGTATGCTGTAGATGACGTTGCGGCAACGGGCCTGTATTGTGATGTTAGTGTGAGTCTTCGTTAAAAAAAAAGCCAATTGGGGTGTCCACTTACCCTATGCAGAGTCTCGATGGGAGTGTAGCCCTCTTCGCTCTTGCGGCCGCGGATGTACGCCTCGTAAAACTCGTCTTCGTCTTTCTTAGCGACGCGCCAGAGGTGGCGACCTGTGCGCATGGCCATGTAGATAACACCGCAAGCCCACACGTCCAACGGCCTTGGGTCGAACTCCCTCTCGACGTACTCTTCGGGTGCAATATAGGGTGCACTGCCGCACAGACCAGCAGTCATGTGTGCCTCGGTCTCCCACGCCATGCGGAAACACTCTCCGTTGCCGAAATCTGTGATCTTGATCGCTCCGTGAGTGGTAAGCAGCAAATTTTCGGGTTTCAGGTCACGATGTGCCACTCCCATCTCGTGAATGTACTCCACACCGCGCATGAGCTGAAGGAAGTAACAGTCGGCCTCTGCCACTTCCAGCTTGCCGGCAGCGAGGACGAGCGAATAGAGGTCACCGCCAGCGCAGAACTCCATCACTTCGCAATAGTCGCCCTTGGCATCGGCCAGTAGATCGAGCGTGTGGATCACATTAGGGTGACGTAGTGAGGAGGAAATGCAGAACTCGGAGTTGAGTCGTTTGCTGTACTTCTTCTGATCCTCCTGCGGTCGTCTCCGGAATTCCTTGACAGCGTAGAGCTGTTCGTGTTTTGAGTCGGTGGGATCGGTCTTGTGAGCAATCCGTACGATACCGAATGCACCCCGGCCGACAACCTCTTGGCACTTGCCATACTTCTGCACGAGTGTGACAGTGTTGTTTGGGCCGCCCTTCTGGTCGGACGCCAACCTGTGTTTCTCGCTCTTAATTTGATCAACCCAGTTGGACATCAAAGACAGTGGCTGTTCCTCGTGGTGCTCGCGCTTCTTGCCCGTCAAGAAGTCACGGAACATGTCTGAGAGCTTTTCTTGACGCTTCGCACTGCGCAAGTAATGTTGATGTTCGCCGTTTTCGTCAATCCAAAAGCGCTTGGGTGCAGCAGCAGCAGCGGCAGCCTGTGCTTCTTCGCGCTTCTCTTTCTTCGATTCGCTCCCATTCTTCAGTGAGCCTGTGATCGCACCGGTGATGCCATGAGCAGACGTGCCCGCCTTTGAAGACTGTCTTGACGGAGCTGATGGACGTGCTGGCTTTGCATCCAGGGCCTCCTCGGCCTCGGGCTCTTCTACCGCAACGCCCGGAACCTTTTCGACGACTTTGCCTTTACCCGACTCTCGCTCTCGACTGCTGTCCGCCGAAGTGTTGTTGTTTGAGAACATGCGACTTAGACGGGTTGTGAATGTAGGCTTTTTCTGAGGCGTAGGACGTGATTGTCGTTCTGACGATTCGCGGACGTCTCCATTGCTGTGTGGTGTTTCCGACGAGTGTCCAGGTGCAGCGCTGGTCGAACTTTTGCGCGAGTCGACCGACGTCGACGATGGTGTGTGACTCGGTGAGCTTGGGGCGCTCGGGCGGGCGCTCGTCTGCGCGGATGCCGCGGCGGGCGAGTCTGTTGCAGTAGCTGCCATGGTTTCGAAAGATCCGGCGCGGACTGTATCGATATCGATCAAGTTTAAGAGGTATTACGTCGGAGTCTTGGCGAGGATAGGCAAGATGCGGAATCGCAACGCAGGCGCCCGGATTGCGAGGGTGTGAAAATACCAAAATCGCAGAGCTGGACCTAGTCGCAAGAGAGGATTGTAAAAGGCGGGAAATGGAGTCGCGGAGCCGAGTAAGAGATGCTTCTCAGTGGCACCAGCCGGCCAGGAAATTGGCGCGGTGAGCGAAAGCAAGCGGGCGTTGCTGGCTGTGGGTGGCTGATGACAAAACACAGCGCGCAGCCGGCTGGGAAACAGGACAGGATTTTGGGTACGGTACTGCAACAAAGCCGAGGGTCTGGGGGGGCGAAGGCAATTTCAAGACACGGGCAGGAAGGTATGCCTTTTGCGACGCGCTTACTGTGGCGATTTGCCGCGTAGCGAGAATAATGCTGTGCTGTGCTGTGCTGTGTTTCGCGCGATGGTCGGTGATGGGTGGCGGCGGTGGGCGGTGATGTTGGCTGTTGGCTGTTGGCAGCACTGTGAAGAGCAGAGGACAGGCGTCTTACTGCTTCGAGTCCTTCATACAGGCAGCGGATCACACCCGTACAGAGTACGACGACGAAGAAAAGACGGCCGTGCCGGATTGGGTGGTGGTGATGGCGGGCTCGTGCTAGCACGATTTGCTGCTAGTAAGTGAGGGTCTTGCGAGGAGCGGGTGCGCGATTATTTCCTGCCTGAGCGCCTCCAACTGCATCTGCCCACGCGACGTGACGTTGACGTCCACTATTTACCTTGACTTTCCGGCCGCGCGCACGATGGCGTAGCACGCAGTGAGTGAGTGAGTGAGATCACTGAGTGCCCTCGGTGCGGACCTACTGCTATCAGACTACCTTCTGGTAGGTAGTACCAAGTCAGCTGTCAGAAGCCAGCTTGAGAGGTGTGATGACGACTGACTGTGATAATCGCAACGGGAATTAGTAGGTCGGCGTCCGCGGGCATGAACGCGAACCCATAGCAAATGATTTGCCGAAAGTACGGTAATTACGTCTTGGAAGCATAAGGTACTGTAAGGAAGCTGCGGCCCGCCCGTTGTAAGTGAATTACACGGAGGCAGCAGCGAGAAATAATAATCGCACAATTCACACAGCCACTATGTAGCATATGTAGCATAGCCCAGCTCGACTAAGAGTCGACGTCGAGACGTCTCCCATTCATCCCTCACACGTGTTGATCGGTGCAGGGATCGTATCGGCTCACCGACCTCCATCCTATGAGGCACAGCAGTATATTGCACCTTCACGCAGGTCCGCATGCTGTACCACCAAAGTCCGGCGTGGCCGTCTCTCATTCCGTCTTTCACATCGACTTCAGCGACACCGCTCATCTCACCCCAACCTCATACTCAGCTCGCACATGCAGATGCTACATCGCCAAATGAGGGCGGGCGGCTATGCCATACATTTATCATCCTTCCTCCAACCCACGTGTACCTGGTGGTCAGCATCACACGCTGCTTCCTGGCGTTCGGGGCTCACGAGCTTCGTCGGATAGGACAAGCCTAATCATCCCACGACTTGGCGCCTATCTCGCCTCCGTCCTCAACTACCTTGACCAGATGTATACATCCCTTCTTTTCGTGACCACCGTTGGCCCCTCCGTGCTGGGAAGGCGGAGGGCGGGGTTCGGGTCGATCTATCAAGATACATGTAGCCGATACGATCAATCAATGCCCCGGAGTTGGACCTTAAATCGCGCAGAGCTTCAGAGATGTCGGAGGAGCTGTCGTTGTTGCTGTTCCTCAAACACATGTAGCATCGCGGATGATCCCTCCCATGCGCTGTCATCACCTCCCATGGCTGCCCTTCATGTCTTCAGATACCCTGTTGGTGGCGCATATAGGCTCAGCAGCGAAGGAAAGCAAGCAGTTCCCAGTGCTGTATCAGCCGACCAGACTTGCGATCACTCGATTGTCAAGAGGAGGCAATGCGGAATCCCTCTAAACACCACGCTTGCGAGATCACAAGGTCCTCCATTCCGGTAATGTCCGATATTTATACAAAAGAAAGCGTAAGAGTAGAGTATAGGCAAAACACTATACTATATCGACACCCACCATGACCGCCAAAGAGCTCCCGACTCCCGGCTTGTCCAAGCGCCCAGTACTTATGTTATGATACAGTTTTCTACAACCAGTGTGTCGCTTTTCAAGAAGCACCAACGCCGCTGAGAGGCTCGTTGGCAGGGTCAGTGTCGCTCTCGGCACCACTGGTCTCGCCGCTGTTCTCAACGCGTGGTCTTGAGAGTGCCTCGAAGTTGCCTGCCACATCGTCAGTGATGGCCGATCGACCTCTGATATGCCGCAGAACTTACGCTGGAGCAGGTTCAACGCAGTGCGCTGGCTGCCATCCTGTGCTTGGAAAGAGTCCATCTTGGCCTCTGCCTCAATGTACATGAGGGTGCTGTGATGTGTTAGTTGCACATTCCACGGAATTCCCATCATTCAGGCGATTGCGCCATCATTTCTCCGTAGTCCCTCCAATGCATTCCACTATCCCTCCTGATCGCAATGAATGTCACTCACCCCTTCGGCAAGCTCAAGAGCAAGTCCTTCTGTGCACCCTCCGAGAAGCTCGCAACCCTGAACCAGCTGACACCCCTGTTGCCATTCTCATCTTTCGAGCCAGTACTGACGCCAACAGCGTATTTGATCACATCGCGACCGGTAGAGGTAGGGTTGACTGCGGGTGTGTCTGCGAGTCTGCCGATGAGCTGCATCTTCGCAAGCGATCTGGGAGTGGTGGTGGAGAATGCGCGAGCGCCGGCGCGCGGGAGAGCGGAGTGGAGGGAGAACATTGTGTGATTCTCATGTGTTGTGTTTGACGATTGATGTATATGTTGTTGTTGGACTGGGTGCAAGCAATGGTAATGCTTATCCTACACTTGGAGCTGTCTCATCAAACGCGCTGGCCAGACGTGCAACTCGCAGGTGGTCCGAGCACCACTTCACTTCTAGGGTTCTACCTCGGAAAGTACCTTCCACATAACTACAACAGTTACACAACGATATTAGCAGTCCCCAGCAATCTCGAAATTCACTTCCATCAATTGAGGACAGCCAGAATGGACGATCTGGACAGATAAGGGCCACCTCTTTACTGGTCCACATGAGCCTCGTACGATTAACAACGTCTTGCGTACTGATGCTGAGTATTAGAATGCTGTGTCGAGAATACAACCATGGATGTCAGCTTCGTCATACGATAAACATTACGACTCAATTCGGTCAAGTTCAACAGGCAAAGCGACCTCAGGACAGCTAAACCGACGACTTCGAGCACTTGGGACTTGCCGAACGAAGCTGTTCAAGAGCATGTCTCGATTAAAAGATCCTGCGGGCAATGAAATAGTCTCTGGACCATGTTGACATGTCGTCATAAATACTCCCCGTTGCCTTTGTAGTCTGTGGTCACTAAGGGGTCACCGACAAGATCACAGCACATACGTCTATTCAACCATTCTGTATCCAGGTACAGTACAACATCATGGGAAATTGCTTATCGATCAAAGTGGACACAAAGTGACGAGTATGGGTGCGCAAAAGACGTCAGCGCCCTGATCAGTTGCGCCAACAAAGCCCATATCCATCACGTGGCACGAGCTATACAGAGGCGCTTCCCCAGCGAAGAAAAGGTCGCAGCCGTCGAAGCCACTCATCGAGCAATATTTTACCGAACTATGTCCCAGTAACGCCTTCTGAAAACCCTATGCTGCGGCCGCCAGGTAGCAACGCTGCTCAACAGTACGCGCCTCAGCCAACAGCACCTTCGCAGACGATGCCTACACAAGCTATGCCTACACAACCTACTGTTTCGCAACTCGCCCATGCTCAACAGGCATCGCTCCAACAGCCCACTACGGGAATGGATCCTTCCATGGCGAGAAGTCTTTTGCAAACATCGTAGTTTGCTGCCTGGTGGTATGCTTGGCACTGTGACTTCAAAGGTAGGTACAGCAGCTCCAGGGCACTCAGACAGACCGATAACCCGCATGAGGTCATCTCAATGTCTGAAGAACGTTTTACATACCTTCTAGATGCATTGCAGAGACCGTCTTCATTCTCGACCTCTCACTTGGCAGGCTTGGCTACTACCTTGGCGCATTCCTTGGCAATATCGGTGTCGACAAACGACGGTTTGTTGTACTTCTGGAAGAGCGAGTGGCTTATTAGATGCTCGATTGAATGTGACCAGGAACAAGACTACGCACTTGTGGGTTTGGAGTTGTTCTTTGCATTGTTACGACATAACCTCACTCATAGCAATGCCAAGAAGTGTCAGGTCACTTTCAAGAATCGTGACCTCTCAAGAGAACGTATCGTGATGGTACTGCTTGCGCAAAACACACGCGTGTCTAGCCAAAGAACGAACTGCCGTTGTGTACTGAATAGCCCGCCTGAGCCGTGTATGCTATCACGAATGGTATGGCAATCCGCTGATGTGATCATAGTTCTGTACATAAGCTCGATCGATTCTCCGGAGCATTGCTGAATGGCTTTGGCCGAACGGCTCACTGGCGTAGAAGCATCATGACTCCGACTACCAAACAAAAGGTGTTGTATTTGCTCAGAGATAATTGTCAACACGATCTATGACGATGCTCTCGATTTCTGACTCACAGCGGCATGTGAAGCAACCATTGGAAGCCTATAACTACACCTTGATCTGCCAGAACCATGGCAGACGGCGAATTTCCAGTTCGAGCTGACAATATCAAACGGATCCAATGCCCAGGAGATCTCCCCCTCATCGCCCAAGGCAGGCTTCTGCCATGCCATACCAGGAGCCCCTGGATCGTTCCGGAGAGCAATCCTCGTCACGGCTTCCCGGTCGACTTGCTGACAGCTATGACGACCACGACGATATCAGAGATCCGCTAGATGAATGGGTCAGGTGGAGGGCTCTACCGCATCACCCGCGACCACCAGGAATGCAACACGCTGTGGGGAGCATGCCGATGTGGTATTCGCCATCCCAGAGCTACCATCCCGTCTTCAACCCTATGCACCATGTCAATGAAGCTCCCTGGATGGTCCCAAACTACGCCACCAACTCATCGTCGGTCATGACATATTCACGCTGTCCACACCCGCCATACCACTACCACCAGCCGCAGTACGATCCAGTCCCGGATTTCTCTCAACTAATGTTGCAACTCCCTCAGCGTAACAACACCCCAGAGCCAGCAACAACCAGCAACCACCAGCAACTTGCGATTCACCCATCGCAGTTACCTCAACAGATGCCGTCCACTCTTCAACCCAACCTAGCAACACAGCAGACCGGCCAGCATCTACCGATGCCACCTACTTCTCACCCCAGCTCTTACATGAACGGCCCAGCCGCACAGCAGCAGCCCAACCAACTTCTTCCCCGAAATCAGCAGCACCAACAGGAAGCACAGCAATCCAATCAGCCAGGATAGCTCATGGCCCAGCCTATCCAATACGCGCCAAACCATTCGAACTTCCCTCTCAATCAGCAAAGCCAGCATGAAGCAGGCCCATCGACTTATCCTGTACAGGCCATGGACCAGACTCCCCAGCACGCTCAGAACTATTCAATCCCTCTGTCCATTCCGGCATTCAACTACCCGCTGCCCAACAGCAGCAATGGCGTCGCCGGCCAATCTACACGTCCGACTGGCAGGCCCAGAAATCATGATGCTCACCCATCGTCTCCGAGGAACTGGAGCGGTCGAAGGACAGGATGACGTAAGCTGCTGAGGACGATAGGGGACGTGATGGGGAATTGCGGCCAGATGAAAGTTTGACATGATTCGATTTGACATGGTTTGATATGATATGATGTGGTTTGGTGTGACTTTGATTTGAATTTTCTTCGATAGTGTTTTTGTTATTTTAGTCCTTGTAGTATGGAAAACTTTTTGTTCGTACATGCAATTCGTGTCTAGTTTTACACCTCCCCAGAACTAACAGAGATGGGAAGAGGAGAGTGACGATCTGGCTGCCTTGTGGAGAAAAGGCCATAGCAGATAACGCCGAACCGTGCGCGCAGGCTCAGCAAGACAAGATCAAATTCAAAAGGAAAAGAACAGAAAAGAAAAACGCCGTCGCTATGCGCCCTGAAAAGCCATCAATTCTGGCATATCGCACACAAAATTCCGAGCCAGAAGCAGACTGGCAAATGTTGTTGTGTCTCTGACTGTCCGTGATTGCAAAGCGGAGGGACCGAAGAAGTCACTACCTCGCGCTCCTTCTCCTCTTTGCATCGAATCCACCCGATCCATCCTCGTGTCTACGCTTGCGGCCGTCCATACCCTGCGGCTGCATCAAGTCGTCCTGACGGCCGGGTCCCCGGCCTCCGCTCCTGTCGTCTTCACGTCTGCCGCCTCCTCCAGCCCTGAATTCGCCACCTCTGCCACCACGCCTGTTGTCGAAAGGTGGGGCGTCGTGGCGTGAAGGGCCACGCTCCCACTCTGGTGGAGGTCCGGGAGGTGGACCCGGTGGTGGTGGTGGGGGTACTTGCGGTGGGCCACCATTGAACGATCCCGGTGCATCTGGCAGCGGTCGACGGCCTTGTTCCTGCTCACGTGGTCCGCGCCTGTGTCCTCCATCTCTGCCGCTGCGGTCATCGCGGCCTCTCCTGTCATCACCGCGTGCATTGTCTCTTCCGTCGTCCATGGTCTGTGGTGGGGCCCTTCGTGGAGGCTCATCATCTCCTCTACGCTCGCGACTCGGGTGCCTGCTTCCACGTTGTCTTGGTTCGGAGCGTTCTTCGTAACGTCTAGATCGTACCTCACGGTCGTCACCACCACGTGAAGCAAAGAGATCAGCACGAGAGTCTGGGGTACCAGACATCCCTTCACGGCGTGCGGCTGGCTCGAGCGGTAGAGCTGCAGCAGGAGCTGCAGAAGGCGATGGGGCAGTGAAGCTTGCGCCTCGTGCCGCACCGCGGAACTGCACGCTGCCATTAGCTCCTGGGCCGTTACCTGCGCCTTGGAGCGTTGCATTGATGTTAGCGCGCTGGCGATCAGTGCGCTTGCGTTCGGGACCTGCAGGACCGGACGGCGGGCCAACTACTGGGGAGGGACCCGTGGGTGTCCCGGCGGGTGGTCTGTCTGACCTGGGTCCTGAAGGCGGTGGGCCTGTGGGCGAGGATGGATTGCGAGTGCCACCGTTGGGAGTGTTGGTAGTATTGATTGGCGGCGGTGCAAACTTGGCCATACGCGAGGGATGTATCGGACCGCTTTCAGCTGCTGGCGTAGATGGCTGAGAAGAGTTGTGGCGATCGGCAAATTGCGCTGGCTCGTTAAGTGATGCGCGTGCTACAGCAGGCGAAGATGCTAGCGAATCGTTCCTTGCGTTCATCGTAGACCCTGGCGCAGTAAAGTTTCGACCACCTCGTCCAGCAGATGCACCAGGTCCTCGAGGCCCAGATGGTATATCCGAGGGCGCAGCGTTGGCGGGTGGATTGAGGCGACCGTAAGTAGGTTCTGAAGGTCCCGCCTCACGGCTAAGTCTGCCGCGAGGCTCATTCGTAAGCTCGCGGCCACTTGCGCGGGAAGCTCGAGGCCCGGTAGGCGTGTCCTGCTCGTGTCTAGATGCAGACTCCCTAGTAGAGTCTTGCCTTCCGTTGACCCTGTTGTCTGGTGCTACGGCCGGTGCAGGAGTGCGCTCATCGTGCCTCGCATCCCTGTCGCGTCTACGGCTGCTGTCGCCTTTAGGCGCATCAGAGATCAACGCGGCGCGAGCCGGGTTGATCACCGGTTCGATGTTTGCGCTCGCACCCACACTCGGAGAAGATCTCGAGTCGTGCTGCTGGCTTGGCAGCATGCTGTTCGATTGTATATGAGCAAGTCTTTCGGGGTGTGGTGACTGGACTGGAGGGCCCATGTTGCGGCTGCGGTTATCGGACGCGGCGTGGGAACCAGGCATCTGTTGTGGACCCAAAGGCTCACGTCGCGGCGCACTTCGAGGCTCTTCTCGCGAGCCGTGGGAGATTGGCATTTGCTGTGGACCTAAAGGCTCGCGCTTGGGTGCGTTGCGAGATTCGTCGCGGGTGGTCTGAGAGCCGGGCATCTGCTGTGGGCCGAGAGGCTCACGTGGCGGCTTGTTGCGAGCCTCATCACGCACATAGCGAGAATCGGCAGGTGCTCCCCGAGGGCCTTGACGCTGTTCGTCTCGGTAGGCTCGCGGTGGGCCGTATTGCTCGCGTGGATCCCTTTCAGGCGTTCTCGCGCGACTGCGGTGACCCGGAGATCTTTCACGAGACATCCTTGGTTCTGCTGGTCGGTCAAGTCTACCGTGTTGGTCATCATCGCGACCACTGCGGTTACTACGGGAACCTGGTGCGCTCGGGAGTGGCTTGGGTGGCAGGCCATTACCTGGCAACTGAGGAGCTGAGGATACCGGACGTGGAGGAGGCTGCAAAGAGATGTCGTTGCGTCCAGAGCCATTCATGAGCGACAGTTGATTAGGATTAGCTGCAGGCCCGGGTGTCGAGGGCTTTGATTCGCCCTTGCGCGCATTCTTGCCGGCGTTTCTGGGAGGATCGGACTTCGCTTGGTGAGTTGACTTGTCTTCAGGGGCATCGTTCATTTTGACGTCGTGCTTGGTTGAAGTGGGCTTCTCGTCCTCGATCTCCCCATCTTCTGCGGCTCCAGGCTTTCCCGACTGCCCGTCGAAAGCTCTCGGGCCAGTAGGTTGGAACTCTTGGGCACCAGCATTCAGCTTGGGCATACCGGCTCCAGGTTGCGGCGTTTCGGGCCTAGCAGATGACGTCCTACTATTTCCTGGATTTGGGTTTTGATTGAGCCTGAAAGCCTGAGGCTGGACCCATGCCTTCTCGCGGTTCTTGAGTGGACCACGCAGTGACAGAGCAGCAAGCTTCAAGTCGTTGCGAGATTCGCGTTCCGACAACGTCTTGACGATCTCAGTGAGTTGAGTTCCCTGGTGCACCAGAGCCGGATATACGGGTACGATTGTTCGCAGAACGATGATGCTGTTGCGTATCTGCATGTACTCGCCGGAGTTGAGGCAAGCTTTCAATGCCCAGGTCAACGCGCTATGCCAGTTGCTCACAAAGCGACGGAATTGCTCGTAATCCTGGTGCGTCTCTGGAGCACCGGAATCTTTGTTGTAAGTCACAGCGAAGCCATGCAATTGTCCTTGGCTGCCGAGTGCTTCTTTCTTGTATATGTCCTCCTTCGAATGCCAATGAGCGACAAGTTTGAGGATTTCGTAAAGGAAACGGCCGAGGTTCTCCGCTTCTCTCGCAGTGCATTGTGACAAAATGCCAGATAGGCGCTCTCTGTTGAAAATCTCAGCGAGCAGACCCCCTGTGCTGAATCCAGGAGTAGCGTTGTTGTGCATAACCTTGATGATCTGAAGACAGTAGTGGGCGTCGAGTGCCGACATCATAGCACGAGGCAAAAAACAGTCCTGAAGCAGATCGATGTGGCGTGTTTCCTTATCAAGCTTGCGAGTGAGTAAGGAGAACCAGTGCTTCTTCTGGGTGTTGAGCCACATCTTCACCTGACTGTAGCCTCGGAAGCCAGTGATGCGCTCGTTCATTTCGGCTCTCAGCTTGTCGGCGATATCAGTCACAGCCTTTCTCTTCCGGTCTCGTTCCTTGAGCCCATTGGTGCTCATGTCTGTACGATCTCCGCCAATCTGCTTGGCCTGAGCTTGGAGCTTTTCCATTTCGGATTGGTAAACCTCCATCGGGACGATGACATCCTGTGGTGCGAGCGTCCAAAAAGTGACATAGAATGGAATGCTTACACGAGAAGCAAGACCAGGGTCGATCTCAGTCAATTTGTTCATGATTGGCTCCAGTGTCGGGTGCCAAGGACTGGCTTCGTCGTTTGCAGTCGCAAACGCTGATTGCTGGGGAGCTGGGATGGGAGTTGGCTCTTCCCTCTGCGAATTCGCGTCGCCAGCGTCCTTCATTTGCGAGTCGTTGTCTGAAATGGCAATCTGTGTTTTTGAAGTGCCTTCTACCTTCAACGCAGGTGCTTCGTTCCCGTCTTGTGAAGTAGGAGCCTCGGTCTCTATTTCTCCAACAACAGTAGTGGCCTCTTTCATGCTGATGTCGCCCATGCTCTGGCTCTTCCTGCGTTCGTCCTCTTTTCTTCCCAGCTTTTGTTCTTTCTTCGCAGCGTCTACTTCCGCCATACGATATAGAATCCCGGCACGGCAGATTGCAAAGGCAGTGCCGGGTTCCAGGCCAAAGTCTCCGATGAGAGAAATGACATCAGGAACAGCGGCTTCAAAGTCTGGTGGCGACAGGTTCGTTCGGAGCACGTCGAGGTACTGCGCAAATATTTGCTGGATCATGTCCAGATTGTTTCCGAGAACCTTGAGCGGCATGTCCTTTGAGGCGTCGCGGTGGGGATACATCTGACGTTCCTGCGCAATCGAGATAAGAAGTTGACCAACCAGACCGGGTTCCGACAGAGCCTTGATAAGGCGCTTTGCAGAAGTCTTCTTCGTGTGACGCAGGTCGGAAAGCTGCTGTACGATCTGACTCTGTAAGAGCTCACCGCCAGTCATGCCGAGGACTTGGGTTTCGTTGAAATTCATTTCAGACTTGACACCTGCCATTTCCGCGAGGACAGAATCAATGAGTTGCAAGTCGGTGGAATCGCCAGAACGAAGCTCGTAGGCGACATACTGGAGGATAGGTGATGGGTTGATGATAGGATAGCGGGTGAACAGGGATGCAACGAATAGCGACAAGGCTTGCAGCCATGGACTGGTCAGCATTCCGTCGGACTGCATGCGGTTCCGGCCCTGCCCACTAAGAGCGTTGATCAGGCACCAGGTGAGGACGTCGAAAGAAAGCAGCGAAAAGTAGCGAACGCTTTCAACCAGGCCTGGAATCATGTTGCTATAGCTTTCCAGCTGATTGATGAAAGTCATGACGACTACGCCCGGAGACGCGAAAGACACCTTTGCCAGGGAGCGAGCCTGCTTCTTGCCACTCTCGTTGGTGATTCGGCGCAGGACATCTTTAGCCTCTGCTTTGTTGCGATCCAGCGCCACTTTCATGTCTGGCGTACGGGAAGTCTTTCCAGTGAACCACTCGGCGTAAATGTTGTAACGCGTGGGGATAGGGAAGAATTTCAGGAGCTCCCAGACTTCTTGGGCGACGGCAGGGTTGTGCTTTGTCAGGCTGAGCGCGGGTACCAGCATTCGTTTCATCAGGTCCAGCCAACGTGTGCGATTCGAATCGGAAGTATCGTCTCCCAAGCTGCGCTTGGCCAAACGCAACAATGTGGTTATGACCAACGTGTCTTGGCCGATCTTGACCCCAAGGTAACCCAGGAAAGTGCTGCAAAGCAAGAAGACGTCTTCAACCGATTGGCAGATGGGTATGTTGTCGTCCCAATCCTGGTAGTAGTGCAGGTGGGAGACGCCCTCTCCGTCGTCGGGTTCATCAAGACCAAGCCACCTTCGAGTGCGGGTCTTTGATCGAGATGAGAGGAAGAGTGAGCCGTCAGCGGCGGAAGTCGAGTTTGCCAATTGACGTTTCGTGTCTTGCAGCTCTGTACGATCTTGCATGGGTTGCGTGTCTTCCACAACCTTGCTAAGCATCTTCCTGACAATCCGCAGCAGGTAGGGTGAGATAGAACTGTCGACCTCTGCCAGCCACGGGAACTTGCCTAGGATGAATAGTGCATCAGGTATAGCGCCAATGGCAAGAAGCGCCTTTAAGAGCAGAATCTTTTGGTTGGTTGGTGGAGGAAGCTGCTCTTTAGGCTCTTCTTCTTTCTTGTCTGGCTTGGGAGAGCTGCCGCCGCTCCGTCCGGCATCACCACGGAGACCGCGGACTGCAGGCACAGTATCATCGGCGAGCGCACCAGCTGCCAGAAGAGCGTTCATGCCACCACCGGGACGCTGCTTGCGCTCCTTCTCTGCCTTTTCCTTCTCCAGTTTCTCCTTCTCGGCAGGCATGTCTTCGTCCAGCGGGTATAGGTGTGGATAGAGATCACGCATTGAGATGAACCCAATCTTGATAAGCAGAGCTGCTAGATAGATCAAGTTCTCGGGAAGCACATCGTTGGCGTCTCTTGCAGGCGAAGCGTAAAAGCGTAGTTTGAATCCGAGAAGTTGGGCAGCGTCTGGATTCCCCGGAGGAGGTAGTGTTCGTGTCTCCCGCATGTATTTCCGCGTTTCGTTGATTCGCTTCCGTTGGTCCGCGTTGATCTCGTTGCCTCTCGCATCATGCTGCGCCTGGACCTCAGTTTCAAGAAGTGGTAGCGCACTGTCGAAATCGATGATCTTTCTCGCGCCCAGTTCGAAGAATGCGTCCATGCCAACATCACGCACGCGTTCCCAGAATGCAAGATCTCTTGTAAGCCGAAGCTGCGAGAGCTCAGCCCTGTCTTGATCGGACGTGGCCCACTTTCCAGAGTCCGGCAACGCCCAAGATGGCAGAGCACCAAACTCCTGATCCTCGAATTTGACGTCATCCAAGACGACCTTTTGCGGCCACCACGAGCTGCGTCTGTAGAACTTTACGAAGAACCGGAAAGATTTGACAAGCAGACTGGCACTGATATCAAGCGTGATGTCCAGTACCCGCCCCACGTCAAGGTCAAAAGCGCCGACTAACGCCATGATCCTATGACATGCGTCTTTGGCCATCTCGGCGTCGTCGGAGTGTGCCGATTCGGTGGCCGCGTTGTAGTAGTCAGTGAGCAGTTTGGCGTAGCCCTCAGTCTCCTCTCGCAGCAGGTTGAAGTTTGCTTGGCGATATAGCTGGTTGGTGGTCTTTCGCGCGCGCATACGCTCGAAAGTACTGCGGACCAGGCCAAGCGAAGTCAACAGTGGCACATCAAGCTCCTGTCGCATGGTATCCGGGTTAATAGCTGTTGCATTGACCAGGCGCGTCAGAGCCGAGTTTTTCGCATCTGCGTCGTCGAGAAGAGAGATCGTGTCCAAGAACAGAGATTCAATGTCTGATCCTTCGACTTGTTGCGCGATGATATCCTTGACTGTCGCACCGACTTCCGTGGCATCTACCCTTCCGTCCAAGCCAGCTCTCACCAGCTCTTGCACGACTGCGCTTGATACCACATAATCGTCACCCTGGGCAATATCTTGCATCGCTTGCCTCCCGCTTTCCTGCCAGTTTGCAATAACTTCGTCGGTCATGTGTTCGTATGCATATGGAGCAGGCGGCTCCGTGGGTACTACCTCTTGCGGCGGAGGAGCTGGTGTGGTGACTCTTTGCGCAGGAGTCGAGGGTCTCGAAAGCTCGGCCGTGGGAGTGCTCGCCGGCTGAGCATGGCGCGATGAAGCCCGGGCGGGCGTACTGGGCGCCGTACCATTGGCTGGTCCTGAAGGAGACTGTCCATCGTGTCTACCAGATCGCCGTCCGGGTCGGCCTCTTGCACTTGAATGCTGGCCCTGCTGCGCCAGATTGAGGTTCTCTGGCCGGTGCGGTGATGGCCGGTTTGTGGTGTCCTCTTGTGAGTACTGCCGCTCCGGTCGCTTACGCTTACTGCTGCTGCCGGGAGCCATCGCAGAAGAAGCGTGTCGAAAAGCGACGAGCTGGCGGCGTAATGTAGGTTGTCGCTATCATGCGCAAACCTCGAGCTATGTGAAGATCGCTGATTGCTGTCGCGGGTTTCGCTGTCGCGTGTCGGTTTCGATGGGGTCCGGGGTGTGGTGTAAGATGGTAATACGTTCGAGGTCGTGGTATGAAGTTCGCGGATGCGCTTTGAAATGCGGGCACGCTGGACTGGACGCGTTTGCTAGACCACCGGTGGAAGGTTGAAGAGCTGCCGCAAGGTCCGTGCCAAGGATAGCATCAGACTTCCTTTCCGCTGCAAATGGTCAATGACAATACGTTACAACAATACGACAATATCAACAATGCGACATAAGCATATTTCACTCACACTCATACGAGGTTGGAACGAATTATCAAACGACTTGCATATCACATTAGCACATTGGCTGTCAATGATGCGCTCGACTTTGACTCTGCTCAGCTGCACGGCTTAATGCGTAAAACACTCTCAAGGACGAGGCCACCACAATGTTTGAAAGGTTTACGGACGCTGATCCGGGACGGCTTTACTGTGTCAATGACCTGGCAATTGTAATACAATCAATACACGCACCTGATGGACGGAGTTGTTACTCTCATCCAATCATTCAGACAAGACCGACATTCGTCACCCTTAGGTCGACTTCCTAACAAGCTCACGCTATGCTCAGCTATTTCTGGTGTCATGACGAGCGTGAAAGGCTCAATTGGAAGAGATAAACGGTATCGTGGTGGGATGCATCATCATTGTCATCATTTGACTAAGTAGCGTCATATTGCATTGCACCTCTAAGTGCTCTGGAGCATCTCCATGATCTCCTTCATGACCTGCGGGTCCATGCCCTCGGTCTTCTTCAGCTCCTTGCCGTCACGGTAGACGATGGCGGACGGAGCCTTGGAGATGCCGAAGTACTCCTGAACGATGTGTTAGCAAGTGATCCAAACTATCGCCCATCGTCAACCTTACCCTCGCGTTGGCCTGCGCGGCGATGTCGACCATGCAAGACTTGGTGGTGCTGGAGAATTTTGCGGCGTACCTGTTTCATATGTCAGCATGTACGAAGACCAGGTGTTGTCGTATAATTCTCACTCTTCAGCCTGAGCAGAGGGCTGTCCCTCGTAGCAGTAGATGAAGACGTATTTGCCCTTCTCCTGGATGGCCTCGTCGAACTCCGCCTTGCTGTTGAGCTGGATGTGCTTGGACATGGTGATGATGAGACTTGTGAGTTGGAGATGATAGTGAGGTTGAATGTGTTTGAAGTGAACAAAATGTGCCAGGAGGAATCTCTCTTTTAAGTACTTCGCTACTCACCACTTGCCGCTGTGGATAAAGGATTGAGGCGGTCAACAGTGCTAGAGAGATGGACCATGCAGTCAAGACGGCGAGACCACATTTACACGAGGCCGAGAGCGGCTATCTTGGACATTCATGCGTTGCCAAAGCTTCGACGGTGCAGGGCAGTGGAGGATGCGTTTAGTTGCAGCGACATCCGGCGAATACGGAACGATGCCCTCAATGATTCAGGGTCATTGACGCATCACTACAGCGAATACACGGCTGTAATATAGCGACAGCTCTCGACTATTACTCGCAGATCTTGAAGTGGCCTTGCTGAAGTGAAGAAAAGGTCGGTGAGGTCGGCGTGAATGACGTTGGTCGGTATCGGAAGAGCTGAAGACCATGATGACTTCGTCTGGTTCCCTAGAGTGACTGTTCAATGGTAATGAACTGAAGAGAGGCGGGTTGTGTACACTCCAACTCGCGAGCATATGAAGGACATCCACCGTCACCACGGTGCTCCACCAGACGGTTAATGCACCGCAGGAGCAAGATCACAGCCCCACCATAGCTTCGAGCAGGGCGATCAATGGACACATCGGCTCTCCATCTCCAGCATGCGTGGCAGTTTCGAGTTCTCCGAAGAGTCTAGACAACGTGTCTACGGATACCCAGGCCTGTTAGTGCTCAACCTCGAACGGTGGTCCGGCGCTTGATGTCTTTCACCATTGTGTAATTGATATTGATACATCGTGGCGACGCCGCTCTGCAAGACGGCAGGCTTGGGGTACCCTGCATGCCTGGTAATAATGCTCTTATATTATCGTCTCGCGCTACAGTGTGCAAGCGAGGAGATGTTGAGGTGTCAAGGCCGATACCAGCAAAACAATGATGACAGGGCAAGTTATCGTAAGAAGAATTGATGCCAGAAAGCGCTGCAGTCAAACTCAAGTTGAAATGAGACGCCAAAGATCTTGAAGTCCTCAGGCTCCAAAACTACTTCACGCGTCTGCTGCCTGGAACGCGACTGGAAAATGGCAGTCGCTCGACAGCGGACCAACGAAACACCTCTGCTCTCTCACGACACTCCACGAGCTGTGGCAGCACTTGGAAGCCAACGACCAACACCAAGACAGAACGTGGCCTTTCCACCTGTTCCTGTTCACGTCCATACTGCGACCACTTCGGCACGCCACGCCACGTTCGACACGTCCGTGTCACGCGTTTGTGTTTCGCCCTAAAACCCCGCGAGATCGGTCCTGCAGGGGTTCAGATCGATTCGCCACAAGGACCGTGCAACGACTTCTGGGTACGTCAATTGTGAACACTCTCATTCACTTCTTGCGTTCATCACATTCCTTTCTGTGTCGCGTTTGCTTTCATTAGCACAGCCAGGCTTTGCGTCCGGTCAGGTTCTTTGCCAGACTTTGACATCTGAGGAGCGTGGCAAGAAGCTAAGTCAGCGATCATGGCTAGGCCGATAAGATCATCTGGGCGCAAGCCAAATTGTACGAATCGCAAGCACACCCAGTCGATCAGAAATGTCAAGGGCCGGTTTAAAGATGAATACTAACACCTATGTAGCACAGAACAACGCACAGAATTCTGCCAAATTACCGACGACATCGACCAGGCGCAACAATTCCCGCACGCCTGCCATTTCCAATAAGGTCATCGCAAACTCTTCAGACGTTGAAAGCGATCTGGAAGACGAGATCAGAGTCTCAAGAAAATTGCGAGCTGTCGAGATCCCTGCTATGTCTCCCGTCGACATGAGCAAGCCTGTCATCAAAACCATGGGGTCCAATAGCCCCACCGATACCACACCCACCTCTGTGGACGGCAGCACTAGAGCTACCTCGCTCGAACTCGATACGCCTGGAACCACCCCGGCGCAATCTACTGCCGCAGGCAAGCGCAAGCGCAGCACCCTCAACCATGTCGTGAAGATGGAAGAGTCTGTGGACGACGAGGAGCTGGCAAGACGTTTACAAGAGGAAGAATACAACGCCGTAGCTGGGGCTAGCAAAAAGGCCAAACTGTCAAGACATGACCAAGTCGCGGATACAGAGGATGATGAGAGTGAGCTTAGTGAGCTGGAAAGCATCGATTCTCGGTCCATCGGAGTGGGTCAAGCTTCTTCCTCCGCCAACCGCAAGCGAATCACTCGCGTCATACAGCAGACTTCTCGGTCCAAGAACGCTGTCAAAGTGGAAGATGATGAGGGCGACTGGGAAGTTAGCGACGCCGATTCTGATGCGCCTCTCGTCCTCCGCCGACGTCCCGGCGCCGGAGACCGCAAGCAGACCATTCAAGCGTTGCCTGCTCGGATCGCCAGTAGCAAAGCTCGGGCTTCTCTGTCCACAAATCAGAAACTCCCGACCAAGAAGCGCGATCCAGAGCTTGAAGCAGCCGGTATCTTGAGCGATTCAAGTGAGTACGATTGGTCAGAGCCCACCACCGGTGTTAGTGACACCGAATCGACTGCCTCTGAATTGCTACCCACGATCACTCGCCCCACGGCTAAGAGTCGTCGTCGTCGCCCGACCGGTGCGGCCCTCGATGCGGGGGCACCTGCTGGCTTGACGGGCAGGAAGGACCGTGAGAGGAAGAAGCTTGAGAAGTCCCACCCCGAGATCAAGACCATGTGGTCAGATCTCGAGAAGATTCCCGTCATCGACCCTGTTGCGGCCGCACAGCCGACATCCATCACTCGAACCCTGAAGTCGTTCCAGTTACAGGGTCTGGACTGGATGACCAGACAAGAAAAGACCCACTACCGTGGAGGTCTGCTTGGCGATGAGATGGGCATGGGCAAGACTATCCAGGCCGTGTCACTGATCATGTCCGACTTCCCACAAAAGGAACCGACTCTTGTTGTGGTGCCTCCCGTCGCCCTGATGCAGTGGTCAAGCGAGATCACGGAGTATACCGACGGGAAGCTCAAAGTTCTCGTGTATCACGGACAGAACTCAAAGGTCAAAGTCATGACAGTCAAGGACATCAAGAAGTACGACGTCATCATGATCTCGTACAACAGCCTTGAGTCTCTATTCAGAAAGGAGACCAAGGGCTGGAGCCGCGGTGAAGATATCGTCAAGGAAGACTCTCCAATTCATGCGATTCACTTCCACCGCCTGATCCTCGACGAAGCTCACAGCATCAAGTCCCGCACCACCGGCGTCGCCAAAGCCTGCTTTGCGCTCAAGGGATCGTACAAATGGTGCTTGTCTGGAACGCCGGTCCAAAACCGCATCGGAGAGTTCTTCTCGCTACTTCGCTTCCTCGAAGTTCGCCCGTTCGCCGATTACTTCTGTAAGAGCTGCCCTTGTGCTATCTTGCATTGGAAGCTCGACGACGATCACCGCTGCAGCAACTGCAAGCACTCGGGCATGGAGCATGTTTCTGTCTTCAATCAGGAGTTACTCAACCCCATCACGCAGTCTGAAGACGCCTCCGTTCGCCAGGGGGCAATGGACAAGCTGCATATGATCACGGCTCGCATCATGCTCCGTCGTGTGAAGCGTGACCACGTCAGCTCGATGGAACTGCCACCGAAGGAAGTCATCGTTCGCTCTGACTTCTTTGGCCTGATTGAGCGCGACTTCTCTTCGAGCATCATGTCCAACACTGCACGTCAGTTTGATACCTACGTGTCACGCAACGTTGTGCTCAACAACTACGCCAATATCTTTGGCCTCATCATGCAAATGCGTCAGATTGCCAACCATCCAGATTTGTTGCTGAAGAGGTCGGCCGAAGGCGGCCAAAATGTTCTCGTCTGCAACATCTGCGATGAAGTCGCCGAGGACGCCATCCGATCGCAATGCAAACACGATTTCTGCCGTTCGTGTGTCAAGACTTACATGCAGACCACTGAGTCTGCTGGTGGTGAAACTGACTGCCCACGCTGCCACATTCCTCTCGCGATCGACCTCGACCAACCGGAAATGGAGCAGGACGAAGAAGGTGTCAAGAAGTCGTCAATCGTCAATCGTATCAAGATGGAAGATTGGACGTCCTCTACCAAGATCGAGATGCTGATCTACGAGCTCTACAAGCTTCGCTCGAAGAAACAGACTCTGAAGTCGATCGTCTTCTCCCAGTTCACCTCCATGTTGCAGCTTGTTGAGTGGCGTCTGCGTCGCGCTGGATTCAACACAGTGATGCTCGATGGGTCCATGACGCCTGTCCAGCGCCAGAGAAGCATCGAGTACTTTATGAACAATACCGACGTGGAGGTCTTCCTGGTGTCCCTCAAGGCTGGTGGCGTTGCGCTCAATTTGACGGAGGCGAGCAGAGTCTTCATCGTCGACCCGTGAGTATTTATCGGCATTTTCGTGAACATTCATCAAACTAACGCGCTTCACAGATGGTGGAACCCTGCCGCCGAGTGGCAGTCCGCTGACCGTTGTCATCGCATTGGTCAGAAGCGACCCTGTGTCATCACCCGCCTCTGCATTGAGGACTCTGTCGAGTCGCGCATGGTTATGTTGCAAGAGAAGAAGGCCAACATGATCAACGGCACCATCAACAACGACAAGACGTCCATGGAGAAGCTGACGCCGGAGGACATGCAGTTCTTGTTCCGCGGCTCCTAAACGATGTCTGTCTCACCACCGCAGGGGAGCTGAAGAGATCTCCGTCCTTCACAGCCACTGACCTGTCTGCTCATCCGCTTGGCGGGCTGAATGACTGCTACCCGCGCTGTATATTTTATTGAGCGCTACATGATAGTCGCGCGGAATAGCGAGTGATCACCGAGGTCGATGGGCCCAGAAAATGAGTATGGCTTTTACGTGTATAAGTACAAAATATGATACCCAATGTTTTTCTTAGTCTTGACGCCACTTCGTCTGGCACTATCTTCACAACTCGTCAATTTTAACATTGATACCGATACTTGAATTTGGCACGCTTGGCTTGACATGCACATATATCATATTATGCTTCAAGGCCGCCAGTCGCCGTGTGTACCGCGCTAACCAGGTCATGAAGACGCAGATCAACCGAGATGAGGATTTTCACCTTCGATCTTGTCTTTACCGAGGATTTACATCTACATCTCCTGGCACCCTAGCACCCCGGCTTATCAAGATATGAACGGCATCTTGCCTAAACAAAATGCGCGGCTCCACAACCCTAAGAGCTTCCTTTCTTGGACCTGCCCTGCCAAGCTTGCGGCAAAAGGACTGCACCTCGATAACGACATGATCCGGACACGGCATCTCGTTCCCACTCGTGCACCCGATCTTTCGGGTACCAGACCTGTCTGTCGCCAGCATGTCTCGCTGTCCCACGTTCCGACGACAGCAAGTCGTGCAACACAGCTGCCAGCGGTCCTTCGCAACACCAAGCCTTCACGTGCCATCGAGGTACAACGTTGAGAATGTAACGGAACTCAACACTCGACCAGGTCTCTTTAGCCTTACTACCGCAGATCTTGAAGTATACGCGGCTTAGCATACACTAGGCGGACAGTAGTGTAGGTGACCCCTCATACTATCTCCCAGTCTTCCAATCTAAACATACAGCGAGCTGCCATATGCGGTTACCATGCACCGCTGACTGGAGCTGGCGCCGTGCTATCAACAAGATTGCATTTCCGGCAATGCAAGACCTGACTAAACGTGATCTGGCGTGCTGAGGTTCGAACGTGCCCATGCTGTGCGCGCATTGAAGATAAGTAAAGCTTGTTCCTTCTTGTCATTTTATAGCCTTCCCGACCACGTGCATCTTTGGACTACACGCATCAATCGCTTCAAGTCGACAGAGGAGGATATGCAAGAACTATTGGCACTGGCCCTGGCCGCGGGCGCTGCGGCGTCGCCGTTCGAGAAGAGCAAATGGCACTTCGAAGGCAAACCTCATGGATGGTACGTTCAGACTCGTCGTTGATGAGACTCCCATCCACGAACTCTTTCCCAGCAACAGAAACATCAGGATAAAGTGCTGCCGAGGAAAGACTTGACCTCTTCCAACCAATTCCCTGCATCCCGATGGCAGTTGCTCATACCATCAACACCCGCCATCAAGGATGCTACTTTGTCAGTGAGAGGGCGTTTGGCTGGCAGGATCATGAAGACTTCACTCGTACTTGGTGGCAACATCTTACGAGAGAACGCCTCAATGCATCAGCCCAAAACGCCTTTCTTATCGATGTAGATGACTTCATCGGAGTTGGTGGTATGCTGCGGATGTGGTTCCCATCACGACCGATCTCTCGACGGCTCGGCAAGGTACTACCAGAGTGCATGAGTGAATCCTTGAAATGCGATTAGGAGATTCATTGCCTGTATGTAGCTGACATCCTCACCCTCATTCAGGTCAAAGCCTTCCGTCTACACGCCACCCCAACAATTACCAACGTACCCTACAGGATACCCTACTGCAACGGGCAACTACAACACTACGATGGGCACGGCAACTGGCACCATCACGAGCACAGCAGCCCCAGCACCGTATCCTACCACATCGCCACTTGGAGCATGTGCCAGCGTTTCGCAGCTTGCCGCAGCCGCCACAGTGAAGACGCCTATCGTCCCGGCCAAACTCGCATACGACTGCATCACAAGCGTGCCTTTCAACTCCACGGCTGCGACTGAGCTGCTGGATTCAATTAGGCCATACCTTGACTGGCAGTCGACTGTGGACTATATCCGAGAGCCTCCGGCAGAGTATGCCGAGAAAATCCAGAAGCCATACGATTTCTACGGCGAATTCAACAGGATTTATGGGAAAGCCAAGAGCGATGGCTATGCCAACGAGTACGAATTTGGTTTCGATCTCTACGAAGCAGTAAGTGGTTTTTCTCCTGCTGCCCAAGATCTCTCTTGGGCGAAGAAAAGTGCGGGATCGTACTACCTAAGAACTCCAACTCATTCGGATGAAAAAATGCCGCTGGGAGTGGTCTCCTCGAAAAGACGAGTTTCTCTCATGCTCATGTATTTGTTAACATACGATCTCGAGACCGAGTCAAATCTGGTCTATTAGACCGCGCAAATGTCTTTATGGGTTGCTAACATTTCACAGTTCCAAGCAACCCACGATGGACACTTCGTCTACTACCCAGACTCTGTCACCGGCGTCTTTTCTTTTGGAAGAACCACTCCACTTGTTTCCGTCTCCCTTGATGGTCAAAGCACCCCGGAAGTTTATGCCTACGCCGATGTGCTCACCGCCAGCTTCGGCAATGCGACGTTCACGCCTTCCCCTTTGACTGAGATTGACGGTCAGAACGCCACCGAGTTCCTGCTCAACTGGAGTCAGTACGGTAGTCTTCAGGATCGTGACGCTCTTTGGAACAATTTGTTCTACACGCTCGCCCAGGTGGCTCTCGGCACGAGTGGAACCGGCACAGGTACCTTCAGTGGTGGCGGCAGAGGAGCTAGAATCTACCCCGGCGAGACCACCACTCTCACGTTCGCCAACGGAACCACGGTGACGAACGAGAACTTTGCTCGTGTACTAGCACCCTTTGACAACATTACGTCTGGTGAGGACATCTACCGATTGATCTTCACTCCTGAGGAGGAGCCACAGTCCGCGGAGGAATTGGCGATCACTACTTCGACCTCGACGTCGTCATCCACCTCTACCGCCAGTTCAACTAGCACCAGCACCACCGAGGTTCCAGCTCCCGGCTACCCGACACCTATCATTCGTGGTGCCGGTAACGCAAACTCTGGTTACTTCCTCGACGGTGAAGGCTACGACGATGTTGCAGTCCTCGCAGTGAACTCGTTCGTAGGAGGTGCTGGCTCACAGGAGAATTTCCAGGCAGTCAACACCTACCTGATCGACCGCGCTGTCGCCGAGGGCAAAACAAAGCTCATCATTGATGTGTCTGCCAACGGTGGCGGCACCATCTTGCAGGGATACGACTTGTTCACTCAGCTCTTCCCGCAGATCTTGCCCTACGGCGCCAACCGATTCCGCGCACATGAAGCGTTCGATCTCATCGGTCAAGAGGTCAGCGATTTCTCTGGAGAGTTTGACAGGAGCTCGTCTGATCTCAACTACACTGTGGCGGATATTCTGTCTTCGACCTTCAACTACCGCACCGACTCCACGGAGGAGTACGAGCCTTTCACTTCGTGGGACGAAAAGTTCGGACCTCATACTTATGGCCCGGGTCCAAGCGAGTACACAAGCTTGATTCGATGGTAAGTGCATCTCTTCTTCACTGCTACAAGCAGCACTCAATCAAAGAACATGCCACATGCTCCCTGAGACCAATTTTCTCATGCTTCCTTTGCTAACATCTATCTCCCAGGAATCTGTCTGACCCTCTCATCACATTGAACAGTGGGGGTATCTACGTTTCCGGGTACCAGAACCGAAGCAACATTACGGCCCAGCCATTCAAGGCAGAGAACATCGTGGTCGTGTACGATGGATACTGCGCTAGTACTTGCACGATCTTCTCCGAGTTTATGCGCCAACAAGCCAACGTCTCAACAATCGCTCTCGGCGGTCGTCCAACGAGAGACATCATCCAAGCTGTCGGCGGTGTTAAGGGAACAAACTCCTACCCCTGGGACTACATTCTTGGTTCCGTGGAACTGCCCTACCAGCTGGAGGAGGTGCACGACGCTGACTACTACTCCAACGAGACCGCCCTCGGAGACTACAGCAATCTGCCACTTCTGCGAGCTACCAACTACGTCGTCAACGCACGCGACGGCATCCGCGATGGGGACGAGGAGCAGACACCGCTGCATTTCGTGTACGAACCTGCCGACTGCAGGATCTACTACACTCCGGAGATGGTTGTCGACCAAGAAGCTGTGTGGAAGACGGCCGCGGACGCCGCTTTCAACGGCAAAAGCTATTGCGTGGCTGGCGATATCTCGTCGGGCCCGCAGCCATACAAGCGTGGCCTCGCTACCAAGAAGCACGGTATTCGCAGGGACGTTGACCTGCACAAGCATGCAGCCGCCATTGGCAACGTGTGGACCGATATGAGAGGCTTTACCCACGGTGGAGACGGCTACATGTACCCTTAGTCGAGCAAGTCGAGGAAAATGAGCGATTCTCGTATCCCCGCGGTAACATAGTATCAGAGTGACTAGTGGTCTTTGGGTACTATCTCGAAGAGTCACCTGTATAGAAGAAATCCAATCTTTCGATTGCATCGCTCTCGGTGGCACAATGTGATTAAATGGATCAGAACGCTTTAGGTGCTAACGTTACCTTGAAGGTTTAAAATCAACTACTCGATCAGATTACTCTCCGTGTCACCTATTCAGCTTATGTTCTCAGTTCGATCGTGGCACAACGCTGCAATTTGGCTGTGCATTCTACATCAGGCTGTTCATAGCTATATGTGATAAAACAAAAAGATCGTTATCCGTGCGCACTCAATAATACCTTTTCTCTACATCTTAATAATGGTTCGAAAATCGCTAACGGATGATCGCACGACGACCACTGACATTGCCGAACCTCGGCTCAGAGAGTCATCACGCAGAGTCAGAGGATCTGGAAACCTTGTGTGACATTGACAGACCTCACATTTCCTCCATTGAAGGCATCATACAATCGTTTGTCGAGCAGATACCACAACACTGGCAACCGAATCGATAATTCCATTTCAAACTAAGCAGCTAGGAAACAACTTCAACATAAACATTTGACGAGCGGCAAGACCTCTAGAACGCCACTTCACAGTCAACGACACATCCTACGCGAACAGCCAGCCCACCGCATCCCAGTAAACCTACCAGGGAAAACTTCAAAATGGGTTGGATCGACCGCATCCCCCGGGCTGGCAATCTTCACATAGGCGGCCTGTACGCTTTATACCAACCCAACATTGTTAAATCCGCCGGCGTGACACACGTCCTCTCAGTCATAGACTTCTCCTTCTACGAGCTAAAAGAATCGTCCGACTACCTCAAATCACAAAACTACACACACCTCGTAATCCCAATCGAAGACGACCCCAATGAGGACCTGCTACAACACTTTGACCAGATGACGGCTTTCATCGATGGCGCGCTGGAAGGCGGCGGCGGAGTCTTTGTTCACTGCGCGATGGGGAAGTCGCGGTCGGCTACGGCAGTTGTTGCTTACTTGATGTGTAAGTTTGGGTACGGGAAAGATTATGCTCTGGCGTTGGTTTGTGAGGGTAGGCCGGTTTGTTCGCCAAATCCGGGCTTTATGGAGCAATTGGAGGTCTACGAGCGGATGCTGACCAAACCTCCTCGGGATAAGGATGGGAGGAGGAGGATTTATGAGGCGTGGTTGAAGGATAGATTCAAGGGTTACTCTCATGAGTGGGAAGCTAGAGCAGATGCTGCAACGAAGGCGAAATTATGAGATGCGAGGATTGTAGCTTTTTCCAAGGCGCAGCATGTGCTTTCGTTTTTGTCAGAAGCAACGGCTGCAACTCTGAGTACTCTCGATCTGTTCTACTACCTCTTCAAAGCTCGTTGCTCAGACAAAGCAGACAATAAGGAAACAGTCCCCAGTCCCCTGACGACAGTAGAATCGCACTGAGCTCTATGCGAGATATGCGTTCTTCGGCTAAGCAGATGCTCAGCCGGCCGTCTAGATCGACGCTGCTGTTCAAGATACCGCCTCACTGATAGTTGTCAGAGTCCTCGGCCTTCAGCTTCTTGGCCAACTGCTCGTCGTCGTCGTCGTCATCGTCTTCAGCGACAGCCCTCTTCTTGCCACCCTTTCCACCCTTACCGCCCTTCTTCGTCGACTTCGGGGTCGCCTCAGGAGCGTCATCGGAGTCGCCGTCTTCGCCAGCAGTCTCGCCGCCCTTCTTGCCGCCGTTGAAGGCTCCAGCCATCTTTCTGAATTTGGCGATGCGGTGGGTGACGGCCTTTGCAGTGCAGTCTATCGAAAATAGTCAGTGAAACCTGGTCGGCGTGAACGGCGGAGGGTGGCTTTCTACCTGGTCCGATGATGGCGGCGAGCTCTTTGAGCTGCGCTCCGCTGACTTTGATTTCGCAGACCTTGAAGAGGCCGGCGAGAAGCTGTTTCGGCAAAAATGATGTTAGTCAGAGTGCAAGGCGCTTTGCTGTTCAGTCGCAATGTTTGGTGCGACCTCGAGTGATTCACATACCCTGGCCTCGTTTTCCGGACTCCAGACAATCGGCATGTCGATGGGTGGGTAGTAGGTGTGATTGCTTGGTGGATAGTGGGCCGAGGCGCTGGATGCTTGGTATTTCTTGAGTTGTGGGTGGGTGGAAGTATGAGGGAGTGAGGAAGGAGTGCGGATGTAGGTGCAGGTGTACTGTATGAATCTGGGAGACACGAGTGCCTAGATGGCTATTCGCGCTAGAGCACGTGAAGTCAGTGAGTGAAGAGGTTACACGTGATACAGTTTCTTGACTTTGACACAAATGTGAATGCAGCGTATGAGGAAGGAGCGAACGAGGCATGTGAATGATATGTTGAAACTATTCAATCAAGGATTGGGACTGTATTGCGACCAGCGGTTACGATCTCATTCACTTACAAGCAATCACGAGACCATTCTTCGATGTCGAACTGTCGCCGTCATTGATATCACTCTCACAAGTGACAGTAGCAGGCGTCTGCAAATGCGTATTCATTCGATCCGTACAAGCACAAGGCATGAGCTGTATACAGCTATTTCCGTGGAAGGCGCCGGTATCTATGACAGCAACGCTGCCTCCTGCACCCAATGCCATCAGCAAACAATGATGGCCAAACTAACGTACACGCCGTGCTGTAACATGCTTCTGCGATGTCAAGGCACCAACCTCGAAGCCAAACATGCCACATAAACGCCTCGATGCGAAGAACGCGCTAGAAAAACAGACTGGACCCAGCCATGGCATGTTCTTAGTTGCTCGCGCCGGAAACTCCGTTCATCTGAACATCTTCTTCTGACTGCGCCGTGGCAGATTGCTGCGACCCCAACGCAATGGCCACCAAAGGCTTGTCGGCAGTCGCATTGTCGGTGGATTTAGGGGTTGGATATGCTGGCTCTAGTTTCAGGGCACCAGCCGTTGAGTGCTCTTCAGCATCGTCAGCGGATTTTGGCTCGATAAGTGGCGAGGAACCATGAGCGCTAGATTTGCCGTTTGTCTTCAATGTGACGACCAAGCTTCTGTGCTCTCCGTCGTCGCCGCCATCGTCCGGGTCGCTCTCGTCGTCGGCATCAGGCATTGCGTCGTCGGCGTCGTCGTTTGCCTGACTGTCCCACTCTTCGCCAGAAGGAGGCGCATCGTCGCTCATGTCATCTTGAGAGTCCTCGCCTTCGTCACCCTGACCAATACGTTTTCTCTTCTTCAAGTCACTGCCACCGTTCGCAACATTTCGGGAAGATCGTCCAGTTCTTGCCCCACCTCTGACAGGCTGCTCGCTGTCGCTAGCTCCCTTGTCCTCGTTGTAATCTGGTCCCAGCTGGTCGGGAGTCACAGCTTGTCTGCTCAGGAGACTGGCACCGTACTCTCCACCCTGCCTAGGTTTGACCTGGCGACCACTGGCGGTGTACTGGGGTCCGACATCAGCAGGCGTGTTGCGCCCTGACTGACGAGCTGAGCGGCGAGTCGAAGTTGCATCGGAGAAGCTGTTGTCGTCCTCTTCTTCGTCCTCTCCGTCGTCGTCGTAAGTATACCGCATTCTCTTGCCACGAGTACGGCCCTCGTACATCGAAAATCCAGGCTCCGGTCGGGTGAATGCTGCTCGGCGAGCTTGACGGTATTCGCGACGGCGGCGTTTCTAAAGGATGTGATTAGTTTCTGGAGTTCAACAACTGTGGCGTCTCGTGGGTGGAGGTATACCTCTTCTCCGGCCTCGAAGCGTGTAATGGCTTGCATCATGCGTATGCTCAGAGTCCGCGCCGCCTGTGAGCCGTCTTCCTTCTCAAGCTTCTCTGCCAGCGCTCTGACCTCCTCAATGTTGCCAGCCATGTTGTACCATTGCGCGTTGCGGGTATATCTGTGATTCTCGCGGTAAACGCGGAAGAATGTGTCGTCCTGTCCCTCAATCAGGAAGTAGCGCCTCTTCTCGGCGTCCCTCCCCCATGGCTGGACCGAGAGCGGCTGGTTCTCGTCCTCGGCGTGGCGTGTTTGCTTGTATGAGTCCCGGATCTTGGTCGAGATCTCTTCGGAAGAAGACAGAGACCACATGATCAACGTGCGAAGGAGGTTGAGCTGAAACCATACGTTAGCGTAGTTTCATCGAGGCGAGGTCCAGAGTGGCGCATACTCGTTTCTCAGGCACCATGTTGTTGAAGTCTTGACCGCCGTGGAGCGGGTTGGCACCATTCCACTTCAAAGGCCATTGAGACTTGTGACTTGACACTGCTTCCTCAAGCGCGCGGCCATAGTGACCGTGCCTGTGGTATTGTTAGCCAATGTCCCAAGTAGTGCGCAAGTCCACACTCGCGTTCGCGCTCATCTGGTCCGAGTCCAGTTGGGAGGGCAAACATACTCAACAGGCTTCTTGCGGTTCAAGACGAGCCCAAGCAATGCGCACAACACACCCTCCACCTCCTTCGTTGGTATACTCTGTTGTACGCCTCTCTCCAAGTCTTGAGGGCCAATGTGTGCGAGTTTGGGCGGGAAGTGGTCCGAGAAACGCGATCGGAACATTACAACGAACTGCGCCCAAAAAGTTAGCATCCAGAATGTGTTTTGTTCGGGGCGCGACACGCGCGTCGCGAGCGCGCCATTTCGCGTCTATTAGGCAGGCGACTCACGGCAATGTCTGGGTTATCTGCTAGAGTCTCTTCATGTGGTGGTGAGGGTTCCCTCTTGGGCCGAGGAGGGGAGGCCTTTGGAGGAGGTGCGGCCTTTTTGGTGGCTTTCTTCGCCCTTTGGAAGATGGGCGCGAGCTTCTTGACCTCCTCCTCGGGTGCGGATGAGAGTCCGCTGCTATCGGAGTCTGACATGATTGCTGAGGTTTGTGGTATGTTGGTTGGTGATGTCGCGAGTCGCGAAAGCCGCGGAAGAAGTTGGTGGTGCTTAAAGACAAGGAGGAGCGTGCAACGTCACGGACAGCCTAATCGCGAACGGTCGCGAATGGCGGAACAAAACCTAGGCAAAGGAAACAGGAAGGTGGCGCGGCGGTGGAACACAGTGAAGACAGATGGATTGCTAACTGGAAACTGGAAGGATATATTTGGCATTTGTAGCCTATGGCAGCTGTCTCGGTTCACACGAAACATTCCTCACATCTTTTACAGCCAGGCGTCTTCGGTGAATTACGTCGGCTTTTATGGGTTTATAAAGATGTTATAGGATACCAACGAGACTTCGAGGTGATGCCTGAGGGCTTCGAGTTGTATCAACATCATACTGCTGCCATGAGTGAGATGCAAAATATCATAAGAGTAAAGCGTGATGCTGGACATATCATGGATGTGATTAGAGCCGAACAACGTAATGCGTTACTACAGCTCTCGCGTGCATGGCCATGCGTGACTTTCCAGTCTCGCAGTCCTAGAAAGACAAGGTGGACTTGTCTACTGAAGGATAGCGGCCAGACGAAGGGTGTCTGCACGTACTCGTACTCCCGTAGACACTCCTGGTAACGTAGGTGCCGGTGTCCGAACCGACAAGGGACTTGGTCGAAGAGAAGTAACGATTCTCCAGTCGTGAGCATGGTCCAAGGGTTCAGGAAGACCAGTTGGTGCTACGGATAAAGTCGAGCATTCAGCGTGTGAGAAGCGGCATGGCCGAACATCATCACCATCCTGGGATGCGATGTTCACGTGGGGACAATGCAAGTTGATGATGCTTTCTCCGTTGTCAGTCTCAGTGGGAAAGCAATACCATCTTTGGACGCTGTAAGTGTCGATGGCTTCGGATGTTTCTAGATCGGAACATGGCAAGCGTACGGCGGGGTCGAAGTCAGCGTCTGGTCCAGGTAGGTTTCTCCCAGGGCTTGCGCGTTTCCCAGAGGTATTTTGATCATACTCGCAAGAGCGTGGGCTTTGATGTGCCAGAATCCCATTTGGAGGGACAACCTGAGGTCTCGGCGTATTCTCTGTGCAACCTGCCAGCATCACAAATCCACTGCT
>Ga0265780_10001262_pt1 | contig 36408 bp, 42 predicted proteins | sample P1T30metagenome_FD_192432 | JGI IMG/M metagenome (GOLD analysis project Ga0265780, IMG submission 192432) | Plant litter microbial communities from East Loma Ridge, Irvine, California - P1 T30 | ecosystem: Environmental > Terrestrial > Plant litter > Unclassified | place: USA: California...
CATCCACGTCTGGGGAACGCGGGAGAAGCCCGTTTCCAGGGCGGTCGTGCGACCGGCCACAGCGCTGTCGCCATCCGCTCGGGCCGTTGCCTCGTCATTGATCTTGGCGAGCAGATTGCTGGACTGCGTACCGGCCAGCTGCGCTTCCAGGCCGGTGGCGCGGTTGGCAAGAGCGCTGTCGGCATTGGAGCGCGCGGTGACCTCCCCGTTGACCTTGGCGGTGTAGTCACCCCGATCCGTGCTCGCCTGCGTGACGACGCTGTCGATCCGCTGGCCCAGCGCGCCATCAGCGTTAGACCGGGCGAGGCTTTCCGAGGTGATCGCGGACGTGTTGCCATTGACGGTCGTAGTGACGCTGTCGATCCTCCGCCCGAGTGCGGTGTCCGCGTCCGAGCGTGCGATGGTCTCGGCCCCAATGGCAGCCGTGTTGCCGCCCACGGTCGTGCTCAGGCTGTCGACTCGCGCCGCGATCGCACTGTCGGCGGTGGTACGAGCGGTCTCTTCGGAGGAGATCAGCGCCCTGACGGCGAGGGCATCGGTCGCGTCCACGATCGACGATCGCGCAGCGTTGGCTTCGCCGCCTGAAACGCGCGCGAACCCGAACCTGAGATAGGCCGCGGCCGGATAGGCTGCCCGCACGCTATTACAATCCACCACCCACTGCGAGGTGGTGCCTGCGGCCGCTGGAGAGACGGTGACACCTACCACCGTGCCCAAAGCCGCATAGCTTGCGTCGAGCACAACATAACGGGGCGCCGCGCCCACCGTAGACGAAGTAAAGCGCGCCAACAGCAAGCCGTGCGTGTATTTACGATCCGCTACGACCGTCACGACGGCCTTGTGATACACTGCTCCCTGGCCACCGCCGAGGTGAAAGCTCGCTCCGATTGACGGGTGAATGTCGATGGAGTTGACAGTGTCCGCGACTGCGTTCGGGGCCCCGGTGGTCGCGTTTGTGAAGGCGACCCTATCGGCGGTTTCCGGCAGGTAAGTCTTGGAGACAGTCGCTTCGACTACCGACGTGCGGCTTGCCAAGGCGCTGTCCGCATCCGTGCGCTGCGTAGTTTCGGTGCTGATCGCCGAAGTTGCGCCGTCGGCGGTGCGCTGCGCCGTCTCAGTCTTCGTGGTCAGCGTGCCTTCCGCGCCCTTGGCCCGGTTGACTTCAGCCGCGAGGTCGGTGAGCGCCTTCGTAGCGTCGCCGCGAGCCTGAACCGCTTCCGTCCGCACCGAAGCCACTTCGCTGCGCGCGACGGCGACATCGGCTTGAACATCGGCAACCTCTTCGTTGGTTGCATCAACAGCGGCGTCGAGCAGGCGTGCAGCCTCGGCAGCATTGTCGATGCCGGATAGAACTTCCTCAACAGGACGCGTGCCGACGCTTGTGCCAGGAGGAGCGCCCACCGTTGCGCCGTCTGCCGGCTTTGGGCGGCTCGGATCGTTGTCGATCACGTCCGTCCAGTTGGGCGGCGCCACCTTCAACGGCTCCACCTTGGCGGCGACGCTCAGCCCCTCGATCGTAAGCGACAGCTTGCTTACCGTCTCGCCGACCTCGATCGAGAAATCCTTGAAAAAGCCGTACACCGTCAGGCTGTCGAGCCCCGCCTGTCCGATCCAGAGCGAGGGGCGCGCACGCACCTTCGCGATCCGGTCGGCAACGATGTCCACGGCATCGGTGCGCAGAAGCGCGTTTGCGGTCATGCGCTTCGCCCAGCCGCGCTGGACAACAGTCACCTCACCGAAGTCGTCCACTTCCTTGCGGCTGAAGTCGGTGATCCCCGCCGTCGGCGACGCCTCGGTCACGCCCAGCGCGGCCAAGCGACCGACCAGCAGCGTGCCGACCGATACCTGCGCGCCCGAGATCGTCACCGTCAGCAGACCCGCCTTGCCGGGCAGGTCGAGCAGGGTCACTGCGCCGGCACCGACCGCGACCGTCCGGTCATAGCCGGATGCCTGAACGCGAACGGTGGCCGCCGTTACGTCGAGCAGCGCGACCGCGTCGACGGCGCCGGCATCGAGCGTGACGGTGATGGCATTGGCCCGCTTGGTGGCCGTGCCCAGTGCCTGGTCGAACATCGCCCAGCGATTGGTCGGGCCGACATCAAGCCACTTTCCCGAGGCGCCAAGCGGATCGTTGCCTCGATTGACCACCACCAGGCTCTCGAAGATGCGATGCGCGCTCGCGACGATCACGCGCGCGCCTTGGCCATAGGTGGTTCCGGCCGCCCAGGCGGGATGATCGGTCTCTGCGACGTTGCTCGCGGTCAGGGCCGCATCGGTGATCACGGCGGGCTGAAGCAGCAGAAGCGTCGACCGCTTGCCCTCGGGCGCAGGATCGCGCGCAAGATCGACCGCGTCGCCCGTTGCCGTCAGGCCCTCCACCGTCAGCGTGCAATAGCTGACAGGCGGTACGGCCAGATCGAGCGCGAACTCTTTGTAGAAGCCACGAAAGCTCAGGCTGGCGAAACGATCGTCGGCAATCCACTGGGCGGGCGTAGAGCGTAGCTCCGCAAGCTGCCGCTGAAGTTGGTCGACCTGATCGAACGGCACCAGCAGCTTTACCGACATGCGCCGGGCGAAGCCCCGCTCCACCACGGTGGTCACACCGAAGTCGTCGGTTTCGCGCCGGCTATAGTCGATGATCCCGATGGTCGGGTTCGTCTCGGTCGTGCCGAGTTCGATCACCCGGCCGTCGTCGAGCGAGACTCTCATGCCGCGCTCGAAACGCTAATCGAGTTCCCGTCCTGCGTCACGTCTTCCAGTTTCCTCTTGATCGCACCAGTGTTGGCGGCCGTGGCCGCGTGGCCGGCGTTGTTGTCAGACCGCAGACCCGCGACCTCTTCGCGGAGGGCGCGGACTTCGCTCGCCAAGTCGTCGTTCGCAGGCGCGGCCGATGTGCCCGGCTGCGAGCCCGCGACGGCCCGCAACAGCGCATCCGTGGTCGCGGCGGTGGTCGGCGCCGCGCCGGCAAGCCGGCTGATCGCGGAGAACGTTGCCTCCAAACTGGAAGCCGTCTGCGCACGGATGCGGTCCAGTTCCTGCCGGCTAGTGGCCGACTTCTCTGCGGCGGCGAGCAACGACTGAGACAGGCCGGTCAGGCCCTTTGCGGCGTCCTGATCGCCGCCACGCGCCGCAGCCGTCGCAGCGTTGAACTGGCCCATAAGCGACGCGAAGCCGCCGCCCGTGTCGCTGCCGGTCAGCCCACGGATGCGCTTCACTTCATCCATGATGCTTTCGCCGACCGACTTCCAGGCAGAGCGCAGTTCGTCGGCCGCACGCGCGGCTTCCTGCGCGTCTTGGATCGCCCAGATTTGCTGTTGCAGCGCGCGGTTGCTGGCATCGAGCTTCGCAAGCTCCAGTTCGCGGATTGCGGCAGTGTTGCCCTGAAGCTCCAGCAATTGGCGCTCCAGGTCCGTCCGCTCGCTCAGGATGTCGGCCGCGCTCTTCGCGCCCTCCATCGACGCTTGCAGGTCCGCGAACGCAGGCGCCAGCTTCAGCAGCGTGGCATAGGTGGCCTGGCCCGCAGCCGTGGTGAGGTCCTGCACCTCCACCAGCTGCCGGAACGCGGCAAGCGTGCCGGGCATGGTGAGCCCCAGGCTGGTGAACACGCGTCCGAGCTGCGCCGACTTGGCCGCTGCCTGCTCTTCCTTGGTGTAGAAGCCCTGGAAGTACGCCTCGGCCGCGCTGGTGAGATCGCTGACGCTGTCGAACTGGTCGGCCAGCCCGAGCTTGGCGGCAATGCCCATGCCCTGCGCATTGCGGCCGAGCATATCAAGCGAGCTGCCTACCGCCTCGATTGTAGAGGCGACCCGCACCAGCGTTTCGAAAGTGCCCTCGCCAACTTTCTGGAACTGGGCGAGGCCGGGGAACGCCGCAGCCGCCATGCCGTCCGCAGCTGCCCCAAAGATCGCCGTCAGCTTTTCTTCGATCTGGGAGCCGGTGAGGCCCTTCAGGTCGATCTTGCCGATGTTGACCACGAAGCTGTTCAGTCGGCCCTGTATGGCCGCCGTGGACTCGCCCAGCGGCCCGGCCGCTGCGGCGATGGCATCGTTGAACGAACGCAGGATCAGCGTGAACTGCTTTTCCAAGCCTGCGTCGGCGTTGCTATACTGGGTCGAGGTCGAAGTGCCCGTCTTGATGCCCAGGAACTTCTTCTGCTTTTCGACGTCGCTGTAATAGGACGCGTCGAAGCCGCCCGACAGGACCGAGCCCACCGACTGCGACTTGCCGTACAGGCCGCTGCCGACAACCTTGGTGGTCGACCCGAACAGCGAGCCGATCAGGCTGCCGATCCCGCCGATGATGCCGCCCAGCACTGGGATCTTGGACAGCAGGCCCCCGCCCGTCACCAGGCCGGACAGCAGCTTGCCGGTGGTGTCGGTCTTGAACCCCTCGGTCACGCCGGCACTGGCGTTGATGTCGCCCGAACGGACGATCAGCGCCGCGAACCCGCCGATCTGGCTGTCGATCGACCGCAGCGAAGCTGACATCTCACGCGCATAGCTGTTCGTGAGTGTGTCGACGTCCTTCAGCGCGTCGATCGCGCGCTTGATGCTCTCGCTCTTCGCCGCGCTGTCGCCCAGCACAGTGCCGGTGCCTTCGTTCGCCGGCTCCAGCTTGCTCCCGCTGCCACCGAACGAACCAGCGATCGACAGACCGATAGAGGCAAGCGCGGCGACCGTCGCAGCGCCGGCCGCAAGGTTGAGCGGGAACGGCATCGACGCGATAGCCTTGGCCACCGCTTCAACAGCATGGGCAGCCGCGCGCGCGCCGCTCTTGGCGATCGACGATCCGGTCTCGATCGCATCCTGAGCGATCGAACGAACGGACATTGCGAACTCGACCGCGCGGAACACCTGCTCGGCGCGCTTCATGGCTTCGTAACCGGAGGTGCCTTCCTTGAAGAAGCCCTTCGCGGCCGAAGCCATGTCGCCATAGAGGCCCACCTGCATGGCGCTGGATCGTACAGCGAACAGGGTGTTCACCTCACGCAGTCGCTGGGCCTTTTGGTTCTCATCATTCAGGAGAGAGATGCCGCGCAGCTGATCATCGTGAGCCTGCTTCAATCGAGCCTGATCAGCTAGATAGCCGGCGAAGCTGGAGGAAAGGTCACCCAACGCGCGCCCTGCTTCACCGAATGCATCAGCGATGCCTTGACCGGCGCGCTGTACGTTACCGGCGATCAGATCGAGCAAGTCGGCCTGATAGGTGAGGCTGTTATTCGCCGCGTCCGTGCGCAGCCGAAGTTGCAGTTCCAGGTCCGCGATCTCGGCCTGCCGGGCAATGTGGTCGGCGGCATCCTTTCCCGTCCATCCCTTGGCCTCGACCTCACGGGTGGCACGCAGGGTAGCCAGAGCGTGTACGCGAACGGCCTCCGTGGCGCCGACCAGCCGCAATTCCTCGGCAAGCTCGGCAAGCCGAACCTGCCCGCTTGCCTTAGCCGCCGCCAGCTGCGCTGCACGTTCGGCATTGGTCAGCCGGTCGCGGGTCGCGCGCTGCTTGTCGAGCGCGTCGGTAGCAGCCTGGATGCCTTGAAGGTCCTTTACATGGTGCGCAGCTTCGAGCGCGGCGAGCAGCGGCAGGTCGGCCAGGCGGTCGCGCAGCAGGTCGGCGGCACGTTCTGCCGGCACTGTGCCCGCCGCCACCTGGGCGTTCACCTGCTCCTGCATCTCGGCCTGCTCACGCATCGTGGCCGTACTCTTCGCCGAATCTGAGACACGCTGCGCGATGGCGAGACGAACCTGTCGTGCTACCAGTTCTTCAATGTCAGCCCGCTTCTTGATCGCAGCGCTTTCAGCCTTCACCCGCGCTTCCGCTAACAGGGCCGCCGCACCCGACACGCCATAGGCATCTGCCAGGGCGTACAGGTTCCTGATCTGCGCTTCGACCGCTTGGGCCTCCCGCGCCAGCTGCTCGGCATGCTTGTCGGTCTTGCCCTTCTCCGGATCAAGATAGCCCTTGTCCGTGGCCTGCTTCTTGATCCGCTCCTCGGCATTCTTCCGCGCCTGCGCAGAGATCGCCCCGCCGATTGCGGAACCCGCCGCGCCGACATAATCGACGGCCAGTGCCTTTTTCAGCTCGCCGGTCGCCGTCGTGCCGATTTTGGCGAACGCGCCCTTGTACTGGTTGTTGACCGCTTCGATCTGGCCAGCCTCCAGCGTCGGGATCTTCATGCCCTCCGGAAGTACCCGGTTCGCTTGCGCTCCGATCCAGTTGAGGCCTTCCACGGCCTTGCGCACCAGCGCGTTGATCGCACCGATACTGGCATTGACCGCGCTGTAGAACACGTCTCCCATCACAGCTGGGAACTGCGTCCATGTTTTCGTGATCGCGTTGTAGGCGCCAACGAAGCCGCCGATCAGGAAGTTGGTCGCCGTCTTCACGCCGCCGCCGACCCAATGTAGCCACTCTTTCATTTCTGCCCATACGGCTTTCACCGTTGGACCGATCTCGTCCCAGATCGCGCGTCCCGCCACTTGGAACACCGCCTCGGCCGTATCACCGAAGGTGACCGTCACATTGTCCAAGTTGCGGATTTCCTTGGCGGTCAACCCCAGCGAGGCGGCGTACTTCTTCATGTCGCCACCGTCTTTCGCTTCGCTCTGCAACAGCTTGATCGCGCCCGCAGCCAACGCCGCGGTGCCGGCGATCGCAAGGAACCAGGGATTGGTGGCCGTGGCGAGCAGCGCGGTCTTGGTCATCAGCGCGATTTCGGCCGTGAGGCCGCGCACGCCGATCCCGGCCTGCATCATGATCCCTTTGATCTGCAGACCCTGCTGCATCAGGGTCATCATCACCATCTTCATCGGTTCGGAACTCGCGGCCGCCGCGAAGAAGCCCTGGCCCATGTCCTGCAACTGGAAGACCAGGTTCTGCGAATGGTGCCCGGCAAGCTTGGTCGACCCAGCGAAGCGGCCCATGGCCGCGTCGGCCGCACCATGCTCGCGAACGGCGCCGCGCAGCCGATCCTGCAGAACCTCCTGCTGACGCGCATACTCGGCAGGCGCGGTGGCGCCCGCATGGTACAGGCGGGTGCTTTCCGCGATCTCGTCGTTCAGCCGCTTGGTCGCGGCATAAAGCGGGTCGGTCGCCATCCGCAGCCGGTCGGCCGCAGCCGCATCGGCCTCCTGCGCGGCGTGCGATCCCCGCACCATCGCTGCCAATTGGGCATGCTCCCGCGCCGCACGTTGCACGGTATTCGCCTCGGCCGTCCGCGCGGCGGAGGTGCGCGCTATTGCAGCCGCCTCGGCTTCCGCCGCCGCTTCCGCCGCCAAACTCCGTTGGCGTGCCGCCGCGAAGAGCCGGTCGGCAAGATCGCTGTTGCCCTGCTGAGCGGCGGTGAGCGCTGTCGCCTCTACACGGGCGTCGCGCATTTCGTCGCGCGTCTTGCCAATCGCGCCCGCTTCCCGCTCCAGCTGCTTGATCAGCCGCTCGCCTACGCGCTCCGTCGCGGCCTTTTCCTGCCGCAGCGCCTGCTCGACCCTGCTTGTGGCAGCACCAAAGGAAGTCACGCTGGCGGTTGCGCTGCCCAGGTTCAACATACCACGCGACGCACGCTCAACCCTGGCGATGTCCTCCACCGCACTGGCGGTGACCCGGTCGACCAGCGCGTCGAGGCTGGTCAGGCTCTCGAAGCTGCCCGCCGTGTCGATCGAGAAGCCGACTTCTAAACCCGGCGTACCGTCATCCATGAAGTGGCTCCAACGCAAAAAGCCCCGCCGAAGCGGGGCTGGTGAGGTTCACATGCAGTCAATGGCGCCTGAGGCGCCTCGCTTAGTCGAGATCGGAGAAGGGGGTCGGCATTACCGACCTCCTCCACATTGTCAGAATTTCGCTTCCGGGAACCCGCTGAATGGCGCCGCTTCGCAAATAGCATCCTCAATGAGGGGACGCCCAGGACCACCTATCCAGTGCCGAAGCGCACCAGTCTGTCGGTTAATAACGATCGTCTGCGGCACCTCACTTGGCGAGTTGACGATGGTGTCCAGCAGGGTCAGCTCTCCGCTCGTTACCGCGCCCAACTTCCATCTTCGAGTACACGCTCCCTCGCAGGCCTCACCTCCAGCAATGTCGACTCGATAGCGGATTTCAGTCTTCCCGAAGGCACAGAGCAAGTCGAACTTATCAGCCGCCATGGCCGGAGTGGCAGCAAAGGCCGCAGCCAGGAACAACAACCGCATATCGACTCCCTCTCACCTAACGCCGTACCTTGGCCACTCGTGCAACGATTCGGAAGAGATTGATGGCGCAAGAGAGCGAGTGGCCGGTGAGGCTCGTGTCGGCAAAGGTCGTGGTGGAAAATGGCACCCGATACCTACACGCGGAGCTTGAGGTTGACCGAGGAACGGAAAGTAATTCTTTCAGGTTCCCGGCTCAAATTCCCTATCATGGGCTTGATGACAGCAGCATCGTTCCCGTCGCTCGCAACTATTTCGCTCGGTCGATGCGGAAACTAGCGGATCAAACCGCCGATTGGGAAATCTCGCCTGAAGAATTGGCAGCTCTGCTGCCGGATAGGGAAACCCGGTGATGGTGTCGATTACGTAAGCCATACTTCCTCCCTTCAGCCTAGCACCGTCCGGAGCCGGGCCTCTTCAACTTCACGCTCGCGAGGTGTCACATCAGTGCGCCAAGGCGGCGCCGCGTTCTCGCTCTCGGCACGCCGGCTCTCGGCGACATATTCCACCGACAGCCGGCGGATCAGCCGAGCCTCCCACGGCGCCAGGTGCACGCACGTCGCTCGCTGCCACTCGTTGATGGCAAGCCAGCTGATCGGAGCCCCGTCGGCATCGGTCAGACCGATCTCGACAAGCCGATCGATGATGTGGGGTGCGGGGCTGGGCGGCATCTGGATCGGTATGCCGTCTTTCTTCATTTTCGCCGCACGGCTGATCGCGGGCGGCTGATCGGCGGCTTGACCGCGTTTGGTACGGGGGTCCGGCTTGGGCATGGCATTCAGCCACGCCATGTGCCGGACCACCAGCGTCAGTTGCCCGCCGAGACGGGCGTGAACTTTCCCCAGTCGCCGACGAACTTGTCAACCTGCGCCTTGATCCAGCCCAACGCCGGATCGGAATAGACAGCGGAATAGAGTGCGGCGCCGGTGAGCGGCCCCTCCGGGCCGTCATGCTCGATGTTGTGGAACGCGGCCGTGAGCGCGACCATGTCTTCGGTCGCGTTGGCACGCCGCTCTTCGATCGGCACAGCGGAGACCTGGTTGTCGTTGTCCTTCATGCGCTTGATCACGCGTGCGGAAATTCGCTCTTCGACCTGCGCAAACTGCGGCGATCCAGGGCCGTAGAGGTCGATGCCGACTTTAGCGCCATCATCGTACAGGAAAGTGCCGTCAGGCCCCTTGAGGTGGAGGAAGCCGGTTGCAGCGGCTGCGAGCAGTGCGATCTTCATAGTTCATCCTTCGCGGGAAGATGGCGCACCGACCCGCCCCACACCCGCGATGGCGGGGCGAGCCGGTGCATGAGGGTAGAAGCCGGCGTCGCGGGCGCCGGAACTCAGTCAGGAGGCCGGCGCGGCGACCTTCACGATCGGCGTGCTGATCTCCACAGTCGGGGCCGCCATAAGGATCGTGTCGGCGTTGTCGGCAGTTTCGGGATTGCCGAACACGCGGCCGCCGAAATATCGCTTCGCCCCGGTCGGATAGGTGACCATGAACGAATAGAGTTTGGAGGTGGCATCGTCTGCGGCGGTGCGAACCAGAGTCTGCCCCGCATCCGCTTCGTCGATCGCGAACGAAGGCTGAAGCGAACCATAGTTCACCGAGCCCTTGTGCTTCTCGGTTGCTCCCTTGAGCGGCTTGAACTCGACCACCGCAAAGGCGGCACCGAGCGAGCCAATCTTGTCGACGCCGCCAACCTCAGTGAACGTCAGCGCGGCATAGCCAGTGGCGTCGCGCGTCGCAGGCGCTGCGGCCGAGATCGCGATCGTCGAGCCTGCGGCAGTGCTGGAACCCATATTCTTTCTCCTAAATACCCGGCAGGATCAGCCGGCGGTGACTGCCCTGCTGGGCAGGGGATCAGGCGGCGGGCTTGGCCGGTGCCTTGGCATCCGGGTCCGCAATCAGGCCGGCGGCGAGGTAGTTCGCATGCTCGCCCAGCTCGAAGTCGTGGGACTTCCCGGCGCTGAAGCTCTTGCCGGTGCCGGCGTCGCTGAAATCGCGAACGGGAACACCCGCCTTAATCTTCGGTGCAGTCGACACAGTCGTTCTCCTTTGGTGAAACTTGCAGCGCGTCGTGGCTGACGCGGAAATCTTGGGTTCGCTCGAACGTGTTGCCGGGCCCGTTCAGGTCCGGCCCCGCCCCTGCGGTGAGGATCGAGCAGCGCCGCGCGCCAGCGAGGTCACCGACCTTGCCGGCGCAAGCGCTGACAACCAGCTTCATCACCGCCACCTGCTCGCGATAGTCACGTGCCCGCACCGTCACCGACACACGGTCAATTGTGCGGACGAAGCCGCCGCGCTTGAGCGGTTGCTGCTCTACGGAGCTGACCACCCGCACCAGCAGCGCCGGCAGAGCAGCTTCGTCGGGCAGCCTGCCCAGCTTGATGCTCGCAGCCGCCACCAGGGCGGCGAGCGGGGCGTCTTCGCGCAACAGCGTGCCGACGATGTTCCCGCCCGTCACTCGTCATCCCCTTCAGCGGTGCCGACGATGCCCGAGCGGGTCACGCGGCTGTTGATGTAGCTCTGCGCCGCAGCCACGGCCTCGGCTTCCTTGCGATCCAGGGCAGGGCGGAACGTCGGGTGCGGCCGCGCGCCAGGGTGGTGAACCGTGGCACCCACCGGCTTGCCCGCAATCACCAGCGTGCCCGCTTTGCCCAGCTTGTTGATGCGATTGGCGGTCATGCCCTGCCGCTGACTGTCGTCGACGGTGATGAAGTGCGGGTCGGTGCCGTATTCCAGCCAGATCGCGACCGAGCGAGCCCAGCCTGGCTTCACGTCGATCTTCACGACGATCCGGCCGTCGCCGGCCTGCGACCGCATGCGGAGGTTGTCGCGCACATCGTCCGAGGGCGTCTCTTCGGCGATTTCGTCCATGATCACCTTGCCGCCAGCCCGAGCTGCACCGCGCAGCAACTTCCGCTCGATCTCTTCCGGCAGCTGGGCGAGATACCGCTTCACCTCGGAGCGGCCCTTCACGGTCGGCATCAGGCGCCGTTCCCGGCAGGCCGATATTCCTCCACCATGAACTCCAACCATTGGCGGCGGCCGATCTCGGCGGGCTCCGTGATGATCTGAGCGGTGCGGCCGGTCTGCCAGTACGGCTGACCTTCCGCGTCCTTCAGATTGCGACCAACCAACACGCGCATGTCAGGGGTGATCCCGGCACGGTAGCGGATGCGAACACGAGCGGGGCGGGTGGCGACGTTGATGCCGTCGGCCAGCTTTTCGCCCCGACTTGGGAGCGCGTCCTGGACCTGAGCCCATGTTTCAGTAACAAGGCCCCAGGTCCCGGCGCCGGCCCCATCAAGGGAGGTGTCGGCAACCGGACGCTCGATGCGAATACGGCGGTCAAGATCGCGGCTGCTTATCGGCATCAGCCTGCCACCGGCACGCGATCGATGTCGCAAAGCATGGTGAAGCTCTTCGGCACCTCATCAAGGTTCCCACCGTCGTAGAGGTGCTGGATCAGCAAGAGCGCAGCCGTGCGCAGGGTTGGCGCGTCGACGGCTAAGTCCTCATAGCCAGCGACGAATTCGATCTTGGCCACGCCAGCGCCCCGCGAGGTCGTGGGCCACCAGCCTGCGACTACCGGAGCCAAGCGATCGTCTACCAGACGCCACAGCCCAACAGCATCGCATGTGCCGCCCAGCTGATCGACATAGGTCACGCGGCTGACTTCGCTGACCGGCTCGCGAGGGAGCGTGATCAGACCATCCCCGAAGCCGTCTAGGGTCGCGACCCAAGCACGCCGCTGGAGTGAGACACAGCTTCGCTTTTCCACGAATTGCAGGGCGGTTAGCCGGAGCGCTTCTGCCGTCGCATCGAGGGTGTCGAGCTTCAGCTGCTGAAGAACAAGCGCGTCCGGCAGCACCGTTGCTGGATCGAGCGGGGCGGCCGCTCGGATAGTCATACCCATGGCCGCCCCTCCCCTACTTGCCGCGAGTGGACTTTGCAGGCGCCGGGGTCTCGCCCTGCTGCTGCTCGGTCACGGGCTTGGTTGCTTCGGCAAGCTGTGCTTCCAGCTCGTCCGCACGGGTCCGCTCTGCGGCCAGTGCGGTTTCGGCCTCCGAGCGACCGGCGTCAGCTCCCGCGAGTTCGGTCATCACGCGGGCCAGCTCGTCACGCGTGTCGGCGTGCCCGGCTTTCTCGGCATCGAGGTCGGCAATCAGCGCATCCCTTGCCGTGACGTGAGTTTCGTCCATCTCACGAAGCAGCACAGCGCTGTCCGCCAGTTCAGCGGTCAGGCGCTCGATCTTAACACCGGCGGACGCGGTCTGCTGATCACCTCCAACGAAGGCGGCATTCCCCGGCCCGGTCGTAGCACGCTGGGGAGCATCCAGGCCGAGCATCAGCTCGCCCGCACGCCCGCCGCTGCCGAAGCGGTGGTCGCCGGGGGTGACCACTTGGGCAACGATCGTCTCCGTCACGATGGGGCGATGATCCTGATCGACCAAGCCGTCGGCCGTGACATAGGCAGCGACGCCCAAGCGAACGAAGTACATCTCGCTGTCGTCGGAGCGCGTGACCCGCTCGCCGACCTTGAAGGCTTCCTTGGGCACGGCGGTCGTTTCGTAGCTCTGTAGGAACTCGATCATATCGGCCTCCTCAGCGGATCGTCTGAGCGACGGTGGTGGACTGGTTGGCGCCGGCTGCGCCGTACCGCGGATCGAAGCCGATCAGCATTGCCGACAGAAGGCTCGCGGCCCCGCCGACGGTCACTGACAAGCGGACGAATTTGAAGCCGCCGTTCTTGTCGAGGTCTTCGGGACGGACATTGACGGCAACCTGCTTGCTGTCGCCACTCGCCTTCACGACCTGCGTAATTGCGGAGCCGGCCACGACCTTGGCCCCCGCGCCCGCGTCGTCGGTGGCCTGCTCGACGACGGCGTCGACCGTGGCGCCCGCGCCCAGCACGCCGGTGGAGAGGACGGCGAGGATGGCGAAGAACTTGCGGGCGTCGACCCAGCCAGTGGTGACGGTCCCAGGTGCGACCTGGGCCGGGTTAATGACCGCTGCGATGCCCGCGCGGTCCGACGGGTTCAGATTACCGAACATGAGATGATCCTTCTGCTCCGATCGCCACAGTGCGATCGGCCCGCGCGGGGCGCGGGTCCGAGGCTAGGCTTCAGGCGCGCTCAGCGAGCGCGACGAAGTGGGACTTGGTCGTGGTGCCGTTGGCCGGAAGCACCGGCTTCGACAGGACCGGCTGACCACCGATCCGGAACACCCAGCGGAAGGCTCGGATGTTGTAGTCGAAGTATAGGTGGATCGAGTCGGCGAAGCTCACGCCGTTCTGCTTCCGGAAGGCCTCATAGCCGTTCGGGTTGACGAACTGCATGTCGCCGGCCTGGCCGATTGAGCGCGAATGCTCGTTGAAGATCACCGGGCGGCCCAGCAGCGCACCACCAGGCGACGCCTGATAGTTCGGATACCAGAGCGGCACGCCCGCGTCCGTCTTCAGCTCCATCAACGCGGGCAGCACATCGCTATTCAGCAACCAGCTTGCCTGCGTGGGCATGATCATGCGCGCGAACATCTTGGCGACGTTCTGACGCACGACGGAAGCGGCAGCCTGGCCCGCTTCCTTCTGAACCATGATGGTCGCGCCCGAGCTGAGCCAACCCAGCGGCTTTTCGATGCCATCGCCGTACATGAAGGCATCGGCAGCCTTCCAGCGGATTGCAGCCGCCGCGTGGGTGGTGAGCAGGGTGGAAACGCGAGGCGCATCCTCCAGCAGCTCTTCGGTCGCCAGAACGAACGCGTACAGCTCACCGAGCTTGGTCTCGCGGGGCGTCAGCTCCATGCGGCTCGGCTGCATCTGCTCGCCTTCCGAGCGCCATGCCGCGCGAATGCCGCTGGAGCCCCACGGCGTCGTTTCGTCGCCCAGCCCAATCACTCGGTTGGAGGAAGTCGGATCGGGCGAAATCAGGTCCATAATCGGATCGTTGCCGTCGTCGAAGACGAGGTTGACGATCTGCTGCCGGAACTCGGCAGGGACAAGATAGCTGCCTGCGGCGTCGCCCTGCTCCATGTGAACGTTGGCAGGAGCCGCGAGGCGATCATCGCGGCGGAAGTTCTGGCCTGCCTGCGGGTTGGCGAAGCGAACGGCAGAGGCGAACTCAGCAAGGTTGCCGAAGCCGCCATTGTCGAGAGGCGGGCGAGCCTGCGCGGGAACGCTGGCCGCAGGCGGTCCCGTCGAGGGCGGCGGCGAAGCCGGGTCCGCTCCGATTGCCGAGGCGGCGGCCATGGCGGTCTCCGCGCGCTGGATAGACGCGGTGAGGCGCGCCAGACTCGCGGCATCTGCCTGGTCTGCCGCCTCTTCCTCGGCAGTGAGGTCGCGATTTTCGGTAATGGCCGTGTTGAGGCGTTCCTGCTGCCGCTTAGCGACCGCACGCGCCTCCGTCTTCAACACTGCGATATTGATCGTCATCGCATTTCCTTTCGGGCGCGTGGCCCATGAAAAAAGGCGGCCGAAGCCGCCTTGTCCGCCGGGAATGGCGAAACCTGGTTAGATGGAGAGCCCCAGCTCCACCGCTGCTGCCTGCCGCCGCATCAGCGACAGCCTGGCACGGCTGCTGTTGTATTGAGCCACGACCTCGCGCAGCGTGCTGATCCCGTCGATCGCGCCGTTCGCGAGCGCCTGACGAGACGAGTAGGTTTTGCCCGAGCCGTGGATGCGGGCGACATCGCCAGCCTTGATCCCTCGGCCCTTGGCGATGGCTGCGGTGAACTGAGCGTTCGCATCGTCGACGCCAGCCTGGATCTCGGCGCGATCTTCGTCCGTGAGCGCGGCATAGGGGTGCCCGGCGATCTTGTCGGGTGACGACGCGATCAGCGTCGTCTTCATCCCGATCTTGTCCTCAAAGCCGGACATATCCTTGTGACCGGAGCGGACGCCGACCGAACCGACTTCGCCGCTGGTCGTGCAGTGGAAGGCACTGGCTTGCGTCGCCAGCCAGTAGGCGGCCGAGAAGCAATATGGGTCCGCGACCGCAACCACAGGCTTGGACTGGCGAGCTTCGAAGATCGCATCTCCCGCCTCGGCGCAGCCCCAGACGTACCCCCCTGGGCTGCGCACCGCCAGGACGATTGCTCCGATCTTGGTGTCAGCGGCGGCTTCGCGCACGCGATCGGCGATGACGTCGTAATAGGTCGCGCCATACAGCCCACGCGGCGCGAGCGTGCCGACGATCGGCAGGATCAGCGTCGAGCCATCCCGGATCGGGTCGGCCTGCTTTGCCTGTTGCTGTGCGCCGCCCATCGTTGCCGCCAGCTGGCGCAGGGTGTCGGGCAGCATCGCCTCGATCGAGCCGCTGCGGAGCATGCTATCGAGAAAGGAAGGATGCATTGCCCACAGGGCAGACGCGACGGGCGTGCGGTCCATCTTAGTTCACCTTGTCTTGCGGCGCGGTCTCGCCGCCCGTGGCGGTGTCGGCCGCCCGATTGCTGTTGAGGGCCGCGCGCGGGTCGCGCGACCAATCCTCATTGAACGGTGCGAGGCCGAACCAACCGCTGCGCAGCTCGTCGACACTCATCACCGATGCAGTTCGCGCCAGCACGGCGTTCCGCCACTGGGTTGCCGCATCGCCACGAAGCATGCTGTCGAGGTTGAACTTGGCGCGGATGCCAGCAGCTCGAATATCGGGCGGGAGCATCCGCACATTGATCCCCTGCTCGATCCGCCGCGTAAGCGGGCGAACCGCCCAGTTGACGAAGCTGCGGGTGTCCTGCTCGTTGTTGCCGGCGTTGCCGCCTTCATCGGACACCATGGAGCGGGGGATGCGCCAATAGCGCGCCAGCTCCAGCGTCCGCTGCTTGAACAGATCGACTAGCTCGGCGTCTTTATTCGAGGACGAAATCGCCTCATACTTCACCCCCTGTTCGAATACGGGAGTTCCGCCCTTCTTCCAGGTGGCGACACCTTCCTTCAAGCGTGAGTGAGACTCTGGCGTCAGCTTCTGTTCGGTCGACACCACGCCGGAGGGGCGCCGATCATTCCGGAAATAGGCGCGGGCACCAACCTCCAGCGCCAGCTGGAAGTCGATTGCTCCCTTTGCCTGCTTCCAGGGCGTGAGAGGGCGCAGCGTCCCGTCCGACAACGCGGTGAACCAGAACAGCTGCTGAGGCAGAAGGCGGCGGGCGCCCTGTTCGGATTGATAGATCACGGACATGCTCCGCTCTCCCCATTCCGAAGTGACGCGGAGCGGATTGAGCGGCCAGATCTCGACACCATCGAAGCCGACCGTGGGTTCCGCGAACGCCTCGCCGCGCAGCACCGCGCTGTATGCCATGGCTGCCCAGAACTCGGCGCCAGTTTGCAACGGGTTCGGCTCGTAGGCCAGTACGTTGGCCAGCGGGAAGTCGTTGCGCGGCCCGTGATCATCCTTGAACTCAAGCCCAAGGCTGCCGACAGCCTCTGCGATGATCGACACGCAGAAGAACACGGCGGCGACGCGCGCCGCCGTTTCAGGCGTATTCGCCTCCATCGGGAGCTGCGACATCGACGACCAGACTTCGTCGCCGAAAAAGCGACCGTCAGTGACGTTCGATGGCGCGGGGCGGCTCATGGTGGAGCCGCCGCTCACGAAACCTTCGGCGCTGTTATACCCGCGACGGGCGCGGACGTAATCGTCAGGACCCATCACAGCACCACCATTCCGCGTTCCTCATAGACGAAGCCGCCTGAGGCCTCGGGACTCTCCGTCATCAGCATGACGGCGTTGAACATGGCCGCGAGCGGATCGATCTTCGCGCTGGGCGAAGCCTTCACGATCGCGACCGCGCTGGTGCCGCGAGGCTCCATCTTTGCGTTGCCAATGCACCACTGCATCAGCTTCGTGCCGCCGTGCCGCATGGTGCGCGCGCCCAGCTTGCGAGCGGCGCCCTTGATGGCGGCGCTCAGCTTGTAGCCCTGGCCGATCGAGCGCAGCTGCTCTTCGTCGAACTCACGGGCTGTCAGCTCGTCCACGATTGCCGAGACCCCAACGGGATCAAGCCCAATGGCGTCCGTCGCCGGGAACAGGCCCGCATCACGGACTTGGGCGAGGATGTCGACAACACCCCGCACATCCTCGGTCAACTCCTCCGCGTCATCACGCTCAAGAGCGACGGACGCCACACTGGGCATCTCGCAGCGGATCAGCGTCTTCTCAGCCACAAGCTCATCGAGTTTCGTCACGATGTCCTTGCGGCGGTCCCAGACGATCGACCACGCCCAAGCACGCGTCCAAACCAGCCAGCGCTTGGACCCTTTTTCCCGACCGATCAGGCAAAGGCCCAACAGATCGTCCAGGCCACCGCCGTCAATGCCGGCGACGATCACTTCCGAGCGTCGGATCAAATCCTCCAGCGATAGCGAACTTTCGGCTGCCGCGTCCCAGAACTCAGCGCCGGTCCAGCGGTCGCGCGCCAAGCGCGTGCCGATCTCGACGTTCAGGTGCTTGGCGAGGAACACCTGCAACGCACCAGGCTCGCCTTGCTGCGCTTCGATCAGCTTTTCTTCGATGTACTCGGCATCAACCGAGCGGCCGATGTTCGGGTTCGTGACGTAGAAGTTTGCTGGATCGAGGTATGCCTCGGCCTCCAGCATCTTCTCAGGCCATTCGTACAGCACGCCCAGCTTGCGCTTGTTCGCTATCGTGCCGTCCCGGATTCCTCGAAATTGGTCCAGCTTCTCCTTAAACACGCCGCGCGGCGGTTCGTCGCTGTGGGTCGACAGATAGACGGTGAAGCCCTCCGGCCGGGAAACCCGCCCGCCCGTGGCCTCCATCAACATCGCTGCGGCCTTCGGGTCCTTTCCGAAAATCCAAAGCTCATCGACCAGTACGAAGGCTGCCTTCTTGCCCGTGACAACACCGGCATCGGCCGACACCACCTTCAGCTCGGCCTCATTCACCCGATGCTTGATGATCCGCTGGTGGTCGATCGGCTGGAGTATCTGAAGCAGTTCCGGGTCGGCCCGCACCATGCCTGCGGCGGGCGTGAATACGTTGTTCGCAACTTCCAGCGTCGGCGCCAGCACCAGCAGCTCGGCCGAGTGTCGCCAGTTGCGGATGAGCGCCGTGATCATGATGCCGGCGGCGATCGTCGATTTTGAGTTCTTCTTGCTGATCAGGAGCATGAACTCCCAGATCACCCGCCGTCCGACCTCCGCATCATAGGCGCCAAAGATTGCCTCGACGAAGTCGAACACGAACGGTTCGCAGGCCTCTCCGAAAGTCGGCATGCCGGGCACGTCAACGATGCGCAGCGACTTGAACACTTCCAGAGCCGCTTCGGCTTCGTCTGGGAACAGCGGCTCCATCGGGACCAATGAACGACCATCAACGATCCGCTCCCTCCAATCGGGGCAGGCGGTCGACCAGGTGCGTTCCATGTCAGTTGATCAGGCGCGACGGTGCGGCAGGGGGAGCGTACTTCCCCTGCACCTCGCCGGCCGCAGCTTTCAACTGCGCCTTCTTCCCCAGCTTCTGCCCTTTAGTCGGGGCACCGTTGCGCCCGCGATCGGCGACGCGAGTGGCGAGGTCCGCCTGGGCGGCCTTGTCGAGCCGCTTGAGCAGCTCCTTCTCCGCCGCGACGTTGCCGGTCGCCGCCGAGTCATTCAGCCGCGACAGCTGCGTCATCTCCATGCGGAGACGCGCGTCGTTGCGCTTTGCGACTTCGGCAAAATAATGCTTCCGCAGCGTGGGGACCGACACCCCTATGGCCGTTGCCGCCTCTTTCACGCTCAGACCGCGCGCAAACGCCAGAAGCACCTTGTTCGAGTTCTCGCGAGACCACGAATGCTCTGGCCGTCCACGGCCATCTTTGCTCGGCAGGACGGGATCGCCGAACAGGTCGCGCCCCAAATCCTCCGACATTAATAAAAAATCCCTGCGTGGCATCGATAGCGGTCTAGGGGCTGCGGCCCCGGCCCAGTTGACACCCCCCCCTTACCCGCCGAGGCGTGGACCTCCGTCGCGACCAAGGCCGCGATGCTCTTCGCGCTGCTTCCAGCCATCATGGCACGGCTTGCAGAGCGACCAGAGGTTGAGGATGTCCCAGAACAGCGCCTCGACACCGCGATGCGGGCGCTTGTGGTCAGCCACCAGTTGCGAAGTGTCGCCTTTGATCTTGCCGCACCGTTGGCAGGTGAACAGGTCGCGCAGCAGCACGGCCATGCGCAGTTTCTGCCACCGCGCCGTCTTGTACCAGCGTCGCCATGGCTGTTCGTCACGAACCTGGTCGCGCTCCTGCCGGGTGAGCGGCGCGGGAGCGTGCTTCGACCGTAGCGGCATCAACCTCGGCGTCAGCCCTTTGAGCCTGCCCAAGCGGATGATCCTCAAAACGGCAACGGGCGCCGAGACCGAAGTCGCGACGCCCGTTGCAGGTGGTTCGGAGAGGGGGTTACTCACTGCGCCGTACCCGAAGGCCCGTCCCAGTGTGTCAACAAATAGGCCCAAATCACCCGATAGGCGAACACCTAAAAGTTGCGGTGCCGCACTTTTATGGGGTTGACGCGAAACCCCGTGGATTTCCGCCATTCAGCCGCGCCGCGATCCCGGCCAACGCCCGCCCGTACCGCATCCGCAGCCCGTCCGAGCCATGCGTCAGGCCCATCGGGTGCAGCATCCTCCGCCACTGCACCTCGCGCCCGCCGCGCGCCAACTGCACCAGCGCCAGCCCGATCAGCTTGCGCTCGTCGCCCTCGATCCCGTCGAGCCACCCGAACGCTTCCTCCATCTCGCCCACGTCGCGCCGCGTCAGCGCCGCAGGCCGGATCGCCACGTCCGAGCTGGTGCCCTCGCCTCCGCGCGCATCATAGTCGCCGGCCATCTGCTCGCGCAGCACCTCGGGCCAGGTGGAGCGCACCTGTTGCCATGCACGCTCGCGGTCAGGATGCCGCCAGCAGGTGATCATCGCCTCCACAAGGCGCTCCTGCACCGCCTCGAACGTCCACGCCGCACCCGGAAGGGACTGCCCTTCCACCGGAACCCCCATCAAACCGCCCTGCCCTTCCATGTCGCCCTGTCCTTCGCCTGTCGTGATTGGCGGATTTCCGCCGTTTCTGTTGTTGCTGGTCATGTTGATTAGCCAGATTGGAAGGGTTGGAATGATAATTGAGGGTATTGATCGTGTGCGCGCACCTGCGCGCACCTGCGCATAGGTGAGGCGGCGGGTAGCTTTGCCATTCCAGCCCTTCCAAACCCGCAGAAAACCGCCACTTCCACCCTTCCAACTCGCCTTCCGACCGGAACCACGGACCCTTCCGACCACGCCCTAGAACGGCGTGTCATCGTCATCCCATTGGCGCGGAGGGCCGGAGCCCCTGTCATAGGCGTCGTCGGGAGCCGAAGGCCGCGACCCGTCCGCATCGCCCGTCGCCTCGGCAAAGTCCGCCACCGACTTGGTCAGGCGGATGTCCAGCCACTGCATGCCGTCCGATTGCTTCTTCTCAAAACCGCGGTCCTCCATGGCGCGGCTGAAGCCCACCGGCTGCCACTCGGCCGCTCCCGTCGCCTTGCACCAGGCGTTGAACACCGCCAGCAGCACCGACGACTTGGTCTTCTTCCCATCCTCAACCACCGTGCAGTCCGTCAGGAACCGGCCCAGCTGGTCGCTCTGCTCGCGATACTTGGCCGTAGCCGCTATCACGCTCTCCGGCTCGATCAGCCCGTTCTCGCGCCAGTCTAGCAAGCCCTCCAGCATCCGGTTGAACAGGCCCGACCCTTCCTTGCGCAGCTTGGCAGGCAGATCGCGGTCGATGTCCTCGATCGCGATCTGCACTTCCCACGGCACCAGCATCACCCGTCGCCAGATGCCATCGTCATGGCCGGTGATCTTGGGCTTGTGATTGCCCGACACCGTGACCTTGAAACTGGGCAGGAAGGTGAAGAACCCCTTGTTCAGATAGCGCGCGGTGATCTCTTCGCCGCCGGTGATCAGCTTGATCAGCGCCTCGGCCAGCTTGGCGCCCTTCTCCGGCTCTGAGGTGCGCAGGAATCGTATGCCCGGGAGCCGCGCCAGATCGGGCGTGGCATCGCCGCCCTTGCGCCCCTTGCCCTGGTCCAGAAACGTCTCGATCCCCACGGATCCGCCATAGTCGCCCGCGACATGCGCCCATGCGTCCACTAGCGTCGACTTGCCGTTTCGGCCTTTGCCGTGAAAGAACGCCAGCTTCTGCTCGCCGATGTCGCCGGTCAGGCTCAGTCCGCCCCACTGGTGCAGGAACCGCCGCATCTTCGCGTCAGGCTGCACCACGTCGAGGAAGCCGTCATAGTCGGCGCACGCTGCGCTCGGATCGAACACGACATTGGCGATCTTGCTGATCAGGTCCTCGGGCCGGTGCGGATGTAGCACCGCGCCCCACCGCGCGCCGGTGGTGATCGGCTTCAGCACGCCCTCCACCGACACCCATCGCTTGCCCGCTTGGGTAAGGCGCAGCGTGCCGTTCAGCACGTTGATGGCCATGCGGTCCTGATCCATGGCGTCGGCGCGGATCGCCAGCTCGCCGAAAGCCTTGGCCAGATTGGCGATGCAGCCCATGCGCCCCGCGCTCTCGCTCGCCTTCGCGTGCTGGGCCAGCAGCTCGCTATACAGCACCGCCACCTTGTTATCGCCGCTGCCCTTCCACGCCGCGACGAAATCGAGCCCGCCCTCTTCGCCGCCCGAGTCCGGCCGCAAGCCGCTGTCGCGGACGACTTCCGCTTCGTTCCGAATCGCGCGGATCGTGGCATAGACCGCCAGGCTCACCGGCCCCGGCACCTTGTCCTTTTCCTCGCTCAGCAGCTCCCAGCGCCGATCGTCCCAGATGAACCATCCGAGTTCGTTGCAGAAGCGGAAGCGCCACCCATGCCGCGCCCTGAAACGCTCGGCATTGCCCAGATCGGTCAACGAGAAGAACGCACAGATCGGATCGCGCGCGTCGTCTGGCTCCGCGGTGATGCGCCCCCGGACCCCCTCAGCATTGCCGGGGCTCACACTTCCGGAATGGAACCCTTCGGATGCTTTTTTTTCCTCCCCCTGGCGGGGGTCCGGGGGCCGGAAGGTGTCGGCATCCCCGGAATAGGCCTCCGGTGGCGCGGACGGCGGCGGAGATGAGGCGGACTGGCCGCTGTCGCGGCCACGCGCCATGCGTTCGCGGGACTTGCTGCCGACACCACCCAGATCGCGCGGCGTGGCGTTTTCGAAGCCGTTGTCGATCGCCTTGAGCGCGCCGGGCAGATCGCGGTTGTTGGGCATCGCCCGCACCACCGCCTCGATGCCCCCGCGCACCATCGCCTCGGACAAAGCGCCGGCCAGCACGAACCCGCCCAGCTTCAGCGCGGCGTGATAGATGCCGGCGTTGCGCCCGCCCCAGCGGCCTCCACCCTCGGGCGTCGTCTCCAGCTCGCGCAGCTCTTCGTCCAGGGCGCGCAACGCGTAGCTGCGATGCGCCTGGTCCAGATCCGGCGTGAAACGCGGTTCACCGAGGATGCGCGGCGCTTGAGCCTGCTCGGCCGCCATTGGCCGTGCGGCCTGCGAACGCAGGATCTCCACCAGCTGCTCGGGCAATTCGATCACCGGCGCGTCGGCATTGCCGCGCAGCCAGCGATACGGCCCTGCGGCGTTCTTTTCGTCGCCATCGCAGATGCTGGGCGGCACGACGACGTACCCGCCCTTGCCGCGCACATCGATATGCTGAGGCAGGTTGCCGCGGTTCCCGATCGGGGCGCCTTCTGGCATCCGGTAATAGACGTGGACGCCACCGGAAGGCGTCCGCACCGCCAGCCCCACCGGAAGCGCGCAGCCCATCTGCGCCTCCAGCTCCGCCTTCAGATCCTCCAGCGTGAACTCGCGAACGTCGACCACCTCGCCGGTGTCGTCGTCGCAAATTTCCTCGATGCGCGGGTCGAAGTCGATCACGATCATGCCGGCGCGGCCGACCGACACACCGATCATGGCGTGCGGCCATTTGCGCCACCAGGCGGTGATCGTCTCCACGTCGGTGGTGGCCTTGGACACCCCGCCCGTGCCGCGAATCGCCGCGCCCGTGGCCGGGTCCTTGTCCTTCGCGAGCAGCGGCCGCTTGTTCTTCGGGCTACAGGGAAAGACTGGCCAGCCTCTCGCCGCGTAATAGAGCGCCGCATCCAGCAGCGACGCGAAAGCAACGGGCGAAGCCACGTCAGGTACCCCCTCAAATCGGTTGGCGGCAGACGGTCAGCACCCGGTCTGCCAGCGGGCTAGGGCGCGGCGTGTGCCCGCCGCTGCTGAACCTAGAACGGCACGTCATCGTCCAGATCGTCGGGGAAGCCGCCGCCATGGCCGGAGCCCGCAGCGCCACCGTACCCGGCACGATCATCGCCGCGATCGCCGGCACCACCTGCGCCGCGATCGTTGTTGGCGCCGTCGAGCATCACCAGCACGGAGTTGAAGCCCTGGAGGGTAACCTCCGTCGAGTAGCGGTCGTTACCCTGCGGGTCCTGCCACTTGCGGGTCGCGAGCTTCCCCTCGATGTAGACCTTGCTACCCTTGCGCAGATAGCGCTCGGCAACGTTCGCCAGCCCTTCGTTGAATATCTTGACCGTATGCCACTCGGTCTTTTCCTTGCGCTCACCGCTGTTGCGGTCCTTCCAGGTCTCGGACGTGGCGATGCGGAGCTCGACCACCTTGCCGCCATTCTGGAATGACCGGCTCTCGGGATCGCGCCCGAGATTACCGACCAGGATGACCTTGTTGATGCCGCTCATGATAGCTCTCCGTCGGTATGCCCGGCACCCGCTTGCTCGGGCTTGGCGGTGCGGACGGCGTCCTCCAGCGCATAGTCGATGTCGTCGCGCGGCCCGTGGGGGCCATTGGGGTGGCTGTAGAATATCGCTTCGACCAGCGTGTAGCGTCCCGCCTCGGCTTTGTTGCGCGTGTAGCCTTGCGCGTTCGGGCGATAATAGGCCCCGCCCTTGCGGATCAGATAGCGAGCCGCGTCCGCTTCCTCCAGCGCGCTATCCCGCGCCCCCTCTGACGGGGTGGGGCGTCTACGCCATGCCTGCCAAGACGCTTTGAAGTCGCCGTGATTTGCGGTCCCGTTGCCGCAGGTTTTGCAGACGACGCGATACGGGTGCAACTTGTCGTCGCTCTTGATCGACTCCCCTTCGCCGTCGCAATTTGCGCACCGCTCCACCTCCCCCGATGCAGGCGCGGCGGTCTGTGAACCTGCAAGGTTTTCTTGCAGGTTGGTCTGTGGGTGTGGGGTGGCGAGGCGAACGAAGCGGCCATCCTCGAACTCGCCCTCTTCGCGAACCCAGAAGCGCCCGTCGTCGCCCTGATAGATCACCATTGCCGAGCCATCGACCAAGCAGTCGTTGTTCATCTGCAATTCGCCGCGACCGATCACCCGGTAGACGGTGCCGCGCTTGACGTGCTGCCATTGCTCCAGCCCCTCGGGTCGGCTCTCGGTGGTGAGGGCGGCGAAGGCGACCATGGCGTCGACCGCTTCTTGCACGGTCGGGTGGCCGTTCCATGCCGTGTGCTTGTCCAGCACGTCCCGCGCCCGCTCGGCGATGGGGTCCGTCTTCATGCCACCGCCTCGCGGATCGCGGCCAGCTTCGCCTCGGCGGACGCCGCCCGCGCCACCGCGGCCTCGACCTCGCTACGGTCCACGCCGCGCGATTCAGCATCGGCAAGACGCCGGATCAGGTCGCCAACCACCGCATCCAGGCTCCCGCCATGCGCGGTCAACAGATCGATAAGCGGAGACACCGGCGTGGGCGCCTTGGTCCGCATGCCGATCTCGATCAGGTCCATCGCCGCCTGCCCCAGGCTGATCTCGTCCGCGTCCGAACGCGCCTCGATCGCCTTCAGCACGTCGCCACCGGCCTTGAAGCTCACCTGCCGCCGTTCGAACACCCCATCGTTCGTGCCTGCCACGTCCACCTCCATTGTCTCGGGTTCGCTCGGCAGCACCCACTGGCGAGCCGCATAGTTCGGGCGGCGGCCGTCGCGGCAGAAGCCGCACAGTCCGCCCACCAGGCGAGGCATGTCCTCACCGCAATTGTCGCACTCACCCGCCACGCCGGCAGGGATCGCCGCCGCCACGCGCGAAAGGCTGTGACGGATATGTTCCTGCTGAAGGTCGGCAGCCATGTCGCCCAGGTCCGCCATCGTCAGACCCTCAGCGCTTTGCGGTACATGTCGACCAGCGCGTCGCCTTCGTCGCGCTGGTGCTTTTCCTTGCCGCGGATCTTCCGCACCGTGCGCATGGTCGCCACGTCGAATCCGGTCGACTTCGCCTCGGCATAGACATCCTTGATGTCCTCGCCGATGCCACGCCTCTCATCCTCCAGCGTATCCAGCCGCTCCATGTAGAGCCGCAGCGCCTCTGCGGAGATGTTGTCGCCCAGGCCGCGTTCGTCGCCCTCACCCTCGCCATCGGCGGCGGGCGGAACATCGCGGACATAGACGACGTGCCCACCGGCATGCCGCCTCGCCACCCAGCCCGCAGCCTGAATCGCTTTCGCGATCGCCTTGTGCGACGGACCCGCCGAACGGATATGGTCCGGCAGCTCGCGCTCGGCCTGCGCCAGGTCGATCTCGTCACGCCCGACCAGCAATGCGCCCACGGCTGCGGTGACCATCATGTCGAGGGTCTGCCGGCCCTTGCTCACAGCAGCGGTTCCTGCCGCGACGGCGCGGGCTGATCCCGCTTCCACTGCAATACCGCCTCGCTGACGGCACTCTCCGCCAGATCCTCGACCGAACGACAAAGATCACGGCTCTCGGTCTGAAGCGCCTCCAGATCATCGTCGCTGACAAAGACGTGCAGGATGGCCATCAGCCGCGCACCTGCGCGCGCAGGGCGATGATGCTGACGGCCAGGTCGCTGAACCGCCCGCCTCGCCGCTCCAATCCACGCTCGACGGCCATCTCCAGCACCTCGCCTTCGAGGCGGAGCAGACGCTGGCTGGGTGTCTCAAGAACGGCAGGCACTACCGGCTTGAGGAAGTCGGGACCGGGATGGAACGCGGCGATCGCGCCATGATCCCCGGGACAGTTTGCAAACTGATTGAACTCGGACATCGGCTCTCTCCTCAGATTCGCATGGGCATGATGACGGCGAGCAAGTCGGCGTCTTTGTCGGACGTGATCCGGATCGGACTGCCGGGGCCTGCCACCCACAGGGTGAGCTTGGCGCTCTCGGCGAAGATCGAGCCCGCTATGACGGCAAAGCGGTGGTTGACGCCGAACTCGATGGGGCTGCCGCTAAGCTCGGCGTCCAGCACCTCCTGAGCCTGAGTGCCTGTGCTGTCCTTGCCTCGAAGCTCGCAGCTCTCTTCACCTTCCTTCAGGAAGAACCCGAGCGAGCGAACCTTGGCTTTTTCCCCTTCGGCATTCAGCACGGACGCGACGGCCTGGACCGGCTCCAGGAAGGCGGCGCGCGCCAGCTCCAGCCGGCACCCCTCTTCGCCAGGGATCACGCGGGTGTAATCGGGGAAGCTGCCGTCCACGACCTTCGACAGGAAACGCGTCGAACCCAGTTCGAAGCCGACGGCGTCAGACGTGACCTCGACACCGATTTCTCCGCTGCTATCCTTGCCGAGCAGCTTGCGCAGATGAGTCACTGCCTTATCGGGCAGAATGGTATCGGGCATCGCGTCGGCACCATCGGGCGCCGCCATATTGGCGCAGATCAGCCGCGTTCCGTCGGTGGCCGCAGCCTTCAGACGACCGTCGATGACGTGCAAGAATACGCCACGCAGATAGTAGCGGGTGTCCTCGGTAGACATCGCCCCGAAAGTCGCATCCAACAGTCGCGCCAACGATCCCCCGGCGATGGTGAACCGCGTCGCCCCTTCAAGGGCAGCCCGCTTGGGGAAATCATCAGCCGGAAGCGTGGGCAAAGAGCGCTTGCTGCGCCCCTGCTTAAGCACCAGCGGCTCGCGCACCTCGGCACTGAGGGTGATCTTGCCAGGCTTCAGGCTGTTCACCGCTGCCACCAGCTTGTTACTATCGGTGGTGACCCGCAGGTCGCCCGCCGCCTCGACCCGCGAGGTCGCTTGCAGGTCCAGGTCCGTGCCCGTGATGCTCAGCTGCCCGTCCTCGGCGACCAGCAGCACATTTGCGAGGATCGGGATCGTCACCCGACTCTGCACCACGTCCACCACCTGGCGCAGCGCGCCCAGCAGTGCGTCGCGTTCGACTTCAATCTTCATCGTACCCACCCCGTTGTCTGGCCAGTGGCCACGATCTTGATCCGGCGCAGCGTCGGCGCGGCGGCGGCGGCGACATCAATCAGCCCCGCCTCCACCATCGCCTCCAGCGCCGGCTTCACCTCGGCGCGGTCGATCCCGACGCGCTCGGCCAGCTGCCTGTCGGTCGGGCACGGCCGGGCGAACCGCGCCGCCCGCTCCAACAGCGCGAACAGCGCGTCGATAGCTGCAGGCGCCACATGCGCGGGCTCGCCAAACGGCGACAGCGCGGCAGGCGTGATCCATGGCCTTGCAGTGCGGCGCACCAGATAATTGCGCTCGACACCGGCCTTGATCACCCGCTGGAACGGCAGCACCAGCCCCTCGGCATGCAGCGCGCGCACCTTGGCGGCTGTCGCCGACTTGGCCGGCAGCACGCCGAACCAGCGGCTGCCATAGATCAGCTCGTCACCTGGACGCGCCGCTTCCACCCACGCCGCCACCCGCTCAGCAGGCAAGGCGACGTTGCGCGCCTCGTCCAGGCCGGGAGCGGATGCCAACGAGAGGAAAGCGGCTGCGCCCTCCATGATCACTGCACGCTCCGGGGCTGCACGCGGTCACGATAGGCCGGCGCATGCGCCCACGGACGCGGGCTGCGGTGCAGCCAGTCGTGCGGCAACACCGCCCCGCCCGTCGCGATGGCAATCCGCTGCGCCGCGTCTTCTGCGGGCACGATCTCGCCCAGCACGACCCGCTCCAGCCTGTCCGCGCCAAGCCCGGAGAGGATCGCAACGCGGTTGGCGGCCACCAGCAGATCGCGCTGCTCCAGCAGCCACCATATCAGGCGATGCGCGCCGGCCAGCGGTCTCTCCGTCTCACCGGCTTCAAGCATGACGACGGCCAGCGGAGCTGGAACCATGGTCTGGTGCAGCATCAACGATCTCCCATGATTGTGGTGAGTTGCATCGCGAGGGCGGCCAGCACGGCCTGCGCCTCTTGAACCTGGACGAGTGCGGTGGCGGCTTCCTCGGCCGAGACGGAACCGTCCGCGAGCGCGCCGCAGATCGCAGTGGCGATGTCGCCATGCTCTTTGGCGAGGCGGCCAACCGAACCGAGCAGATCCTCACGCCCGACGCCGCCACGCGGCAGCGCCACGAAGGTGCCGCCCATCTGCTGGCACAGCCAGCGCGTGACGTGCGGCCACCCCTCGCGCTCGCGCGCCAGCGGCTCAAGATCGGCCACCACGTCGATGGGCAGCCAGCGGTCGCCGCAATTGATGTTCTGCGCGTCGCCGAGGACGCTCTTCCCGACCCGGCAGAACCCCGCGCCAGCCTCAAGCCCGCCGATGCCCTTGATCAGCTCCTGCGTGGCCAGCTTGCCGGCGATCTTCTCCGGCTTCACTTCGAAAACTCCTGCGCTAAGACCAGTGGGAGAGCGCAGGGAGGAAAGACGTGGCCGTTATCAGCATGAAGAACGCGATGGTGGGTTCGAACGGTCGCAACGTCGTGCTGGCCGTTCCGGTCGACGGACGGACCCGCAACCTTCAGATCGAACCCACAGACGCGATCCAGATCGCCAATCAGATGGCTACCGCTGCTGTTAAGCTCACGCCGGCCAAGGCGCCCGCGTCCATGGAAGCGCTGAGCCTTGCCCTCAAGCCGTACGGAACGGATGGGCTGGCCCATCTCGCCGTCGAAACGGAACATGGACCGTTCGTGCTGGCCCTCGACAACGCCACCCTGCGGGGTTTGGCTTCGGCTGCGCAGGCAGCTCTCGAGTTGGGCAAGCCAAGCGGCACGGCATAGCGCCAAGCGCGCTACGTTACCCAGCTCGGTCGCGGGGAGGAACGCTACCGCGTTCATGCCGCCACCTGCGCCGCGGAAACTTCGTCCGCCTTTCCGCATGACCCTTGACCTGCATCAACGGTATCCCCGTCGACATGATCACCGGCACCACCTTGAGCGGGAGACAGTTCGGCATCCTTCACGCGCATGAACTCGGCGAGCCGGTTCAGCATCTTGAGAGAAGGCGAGCGTCCGCTCCGAATGGAGGCCACCAAACCAGGCTCGTTGTTCACGGAGCGCCCGACGCCTGTCACGGCGAGGCCCGGATGACGGTCCAGAAAGCGGTCGATCTGCTCGACGATGTCGGCGTGCGAGGGAACATCCATGCCGCTTTAATGCCGTTCGATATATCGAACCGTCAAGCCCAGATGTTCGATAACTCAAAAATTGATCAGCACCCTTGCATGTTGGATATCTCGAACATGTCAGAACCAGCTACCGTCAGCGAAATGTACAGCGCTCTCGTGGCGGTGAAGCCGTCCGGGCTATCATTTAATGAGTGGGCGAACCGGGCGGGCGTAGGGCGATCAATCTTCGCCGACATTCGCAAGCATGGAAATCCGACCCAAGAGACGCTGCGCAAGCTGCTCGCCGCGATCGACATCACCCCGGAAGCGTTTAATCGCGGCAGCCACCGCGTCCTGACTGAAGTGGCGGGCACCGGCGTGGGCAGCATGCGGGAAGTGGTCGACCAGTTCTACGCGGAGAAGCCTGCCAAACGCCTCCCCGTCTACGGCTCGGCCCTCGGCGGAGAACATGGCGACCTCGATCACGACATTGAGTTGACCGAGCTTCACCTGTCGGAAGTTCACGACTGGCTGATGCGCCCTGCCAGCTTGGCGGGCGATCCAGATGCATATGCCGTGACGATCGTGGGCGATTCAATGACCCCACGCTTCAAGCCTCGCGAACGCGTCGGCGTGAGCCCCAAAGCTCCCGTCTACATTGGCGACGACGTAATTGTGCAACTCAGGGGACTCGATGGCGAGGAAGAGCGGATCAAGCTGGTCTTGATCAAGGAACTCGTCAAACGAACCGCCAGCTATTACGAACTGCGCCAGTACAACCCGGACATCACCTTTCGCGTGGAGAGCAAGCGCGTCGCTGCAATCCACAAGGTAGCTCAGAATTTCTTCTAGCGGTCGCCCCGGGGTAAGAACGAAATTGCCTTGATGATCTGACCTACGCCCCACAAAACAACAGCCAGGCCGAACAGACCATTGCTCAGCAGGGCGATCAGGTACTTCGCCTTGTTCGGCTGAACATCGCTCCAGCTATACTCCCGCACCAGATCCGGCATCAAAGCACTGATGACCGAAAGCACCACAGCCAAGGCGCCGATAATGACCGCTGCAGTGATGTGAGCAGAGCCGGTCGGACGGGGCTCGCGCCACGGAACGGCGTCCTCGGCAACCTCGATTGGTTCACCGTTCATCCCGTGGTTGCACGCCGGGCACTGCTTCGCCGTCTTGTACACCTGCGAGTTGCAACGCTCGCACGTCACGTAATCACCAGCCATAGGCACCCCCTGCGCCGACTAAAGCACCGTCGTGCGCGATTGATCAATGTCCGACATATCGAACATGTTGCTTGACTGTTCGATGTGTCGAACACTAAACGTGCTTCCGCAAACACGGAGGCACCAATGGCCACGCACTTTCGCGACGCACGAACCCTTCACATCGAAGCCGACAAACGGAAGCCTTTCGCTGTCGCCTGGCAGCGAACGGCAACCAGCACCCACTTCCCCCTCCCCAGCCGGATCATGGTCGAGGCAGTCGCCTCTGGCGCCCTCATCGCCGCGATCTTCGTCACCGCCATGGCGGTGTCGGCATGAGCAATCTCGGCTACGCGACGCTCGAGGAACTTCAGGCGTGGGCGCAAGGCATCATGGCCCGCCCGCGCGACTTCGCCATCGGCGATGACCCCGCTGCGCCGTACCTCAACCGCTGGTGGGTGATCCCGCGCAACGAAGGCTGCAACGTCTACCTGCACGAGATTCTGCGCAGCGACGACGATCGCGCGCTGCACGATCACCCGTGGGCGAACACGTCGATGATCCTCGACGGGCGCTACATCGAGCATCTGCCCGATGGATCATCACACCTGCGTGAAGCGGGCTGGATCGGCAGCCGCACGGCAGAGGACGCGCATCGCCTCGAAATACTGCCGGGTGAACGCTGCGTCTCGCTCTTCCTCACAGGCTCCAAGGTCCGCGAGTGGGGCTTCCTGTGCCCGAAGGGCTGGAAGCACTGGCGCGACTTCACCGGCGGCGCGAACGGCGAGCTGATCGGTGAGGGGTGCGGGGAATGAGCGAAGATTTCCTCACCCAGCTTCGCCGCGTGAACGGCGAACGCTATGCGGCCTGGACCGGCGACGGCGTCGAAGACCCCCTGTTCTTGTCGAATGAGTTCGGCGGCGAGGCCGGCGAGGTGCAGAACGTCGTCAAGAAGCTCGTTCGCGAACAGCGTGGGTGGCGCGGCACCCGCGCGACCATCCAGCAGCTTGCCGACGAGATCGCCGACGGCATCATCTGCCTCGACAATCTCGCGCGCGGCTACGGGATCGACCTGGTCGAGGCAGTCACGCGCAAGTTCAACGAGACGAGCGACAAGAACGGCTTCACGCACAAGCTGACGAATAGTCAGGAGGGCGACCGCTGATGCGCGCCCTCGTCATCGACAATTTCGCCGGAGGCGGTGGCGCCTCCACCGGAATCGAGTCCGCGATCGGCCGTGCCATCGACGTGGCTATCAACCATGATGCCGAAGCCGTTGCCATGCACCTGGCGAACCACCCGGATAGCCGCCACTTCTGCCAGTCGATCATGGCCATCGACCCGCTCGACGCCACCGATGGCGCGCCCGTCGCGCTCGTCTGGTTCAGCCCTGACTGCAAGCACCACAGCAAGGCCAAGGGCGGCAAGCCGCGCGAGAAGAACATCCGGGATCTGGCGTGGATCGTGCCGCACTGGCCAGAGCGTCTGCTTGCCGCCACGCGTGGCGGAAGCGGTGCGCCCTCCGTCATCATGCTGGAGAATGTCGAGGAGTTCCGCCAGTGGGGGCCGCTCGACGACGACGGTATGCCGATCAAGGAACGCCGGGGCGAGGAATTCGACCTTTGGACCCGCCGCCTCAAGCGGCTCGGCTACAAGCTCGAATGGCGCGAGCTGCGCGCCTGCGACTATGGCGCGCCCACCAGCCGCAAGCGACTGTACCTGATCGCCCGACGCGACGGACGAAAGATCGTCTGGCCGACGCCGACCCACGGCAAGCCCGGCTCGGCCGAGGTGGAAAGCGGCAAGCTCCCGGCCTGGCGCGCCGCCGCCGAGTGCATCGACTGGAGCATCGCCTGCCCGTCGATCTTCGACCGCAAGCGCCCGCTGAAGGAAGCCACGCACAAGCGCATCGCCGCCGGCGTCATGCGCTACGTCGTCAACGCCGCCACGCCCTTCATCGTCACCAATTCCGGAGCGGCGAGTGTCGCCACCGACCAGTCGACCATGGCTGATGCGGAGCGGCGGAGTACCCCGGATAGCGCGAGCCCGTCATGGTCGACGGGCTCGCGCGACCTGCACGCCGGGCTTGTCCCGCTCACCCATCACGGCAGCTTCGCCCGCACCTATCCCCCCGCCGATCCGTTCGTCACAATCACGGGCGCCCATCGCGGCGAGCTGGCGACCATCGGCGCCGCCGTCGTGCCGATCACTCACACCAGCGGCGGCAACGTCGCGCACGGTGTCGGCCAGCCGCTGCGCACCATCACCACCGCCAAGGGCGGCGAGCTTGCCGGCGTCACTGTCACGCTGGCCCCGCACATCACCAAGTTCCGCGGCGGTGCCATCGGCTCGGACATCGGTGGGCCGATGCCCACCATCACCGCCAACGGAAACCCTGCCCGCCCAGCCGGTGCCCAGCCGCTCGCCTATGCGCAGGCCGTGCTGGCGCCGCTCTTCGTCCGCACCGCCCATGGCGAGCAGGATCGCACCGGCAAGAAGCGCGGGCGCGGCAGCCACGCGGTCGGCGAGACGTTCCCCACCGTAACTGCCTCGCAGGACAGCGCGCTACTGGTTGCATCGCTGGCACCGGTGATCGTCGGCTGCGGCGGCCGACGCGGGCAGAGCGGCCCGGTCAACGTGCGCGGACCCTATCCGACCGCAACGGCGAAGGCCGACGCCTGCCTCGTCACAGCCGCCATGGTCCAGATGGGCTATGGCGAGCGCGAAGGTCAGGCGCCGCGCGCCCTCAACCTCCAGGCGCCGCTCGGCACCATCGTGGCAGGAGGGGTCAAGCACGGGCTGGTCACGGCCTTCCTGTCGCACTTCTACACCTCGAACACGAACGGCGGACAGGGCGATCCGCGCTACCCTGCCAAGACGATCACATCGGCAGGCCAGCACCACGCGGTGATCGCCGCGCACATGGAACAGGCCAATGCCGGCCCGCGCAACGAATACCTGGCCGGGCGATCCGTCGACCAGCCGACCAGCACCGTGACCGCCACCGGCAGCCAGCAACGGCTCGTGCAGACCACTATGGTCGACGCGGATGCCCTGCCGCCCGCGATGTTGGACAAGGCGGTTCAGGTCGCAGCGTTCCTGATCAAATACTATGGCGCAACCGCCCACGGACAGTCGCTGGAGGAGCCGCTCCACGCGGTCACCAGCAAGGCGCGCTTCGCCGTCGTGACGGTTGCGATCGACGCCGTCACCTATGTGATCGTCGACATCGGCATGCGAATGCTCACCGCGCGCGAGCTGGCGAACGCGCAGGGCTTCCCGGCCGACTACATCCTCGATCCCATCGGCCCGAACGGCAAGCCGCTCAGCAAGAGCGCGCAGATTCGCATGATCGGCAACAGCGTCTGCCCCGACGTGGCCGAAGCGCTGGTCCGAGCCAACCTGCCCGAACTCTGCACTGCCACCGACGACAACCAGGCGGAGATCGCGGCATGACGGCGCACATCGCCCTCACCTGCCCGTCGTGCCAGACTGCCCAGCCGCGCCCGCTGCCGTATGACATGCGGGCGGCTGACAAGTGCGACCATTGCGGCGTGCCATTCGACCGCGGCCATCGGGGCAGTGACGAACAGCCATCACTAGCGCCCACGCAGCAGGCGCGCGACGCAGCGGCGAAGCTGTTCAGGCACATGGGCGGGACCGCTACCGGCTCCGAGATGATCCGGCTCGGGGAAGCCGATAGCGCACCGGTCGCCCAGGCCTTCGCCGCCTTCTACGCAGAAACCGTCGAGCAATGCGCGAAGGCTGCGGAGGCATTCGAGGACCCCAGCCGCGATTGGCTGCGCCGCAGCGTCTGGGACGAGATCAAGCGCGACACCGCCGCCCGCATCCGCAGGCTGCTGGTGCCGGGGCAGGCACGCCCGTGACGCCGCCGCGCCTCTACAACGACTGGCGCGGTCTGGCGGCGACTGCTGCGCAGCTGCTCGCCCGCCGCAGGGAGGGCGACGCGAGGCGCGTCGAGGCCGGCGAGATCGCCCAGGCCGAAGCCGATGATCGCGCGCGGATCATGGGTGCGGTCGTGACCATCTGGCGCGCCGTGGTCGACGGAGCCGAGCTGCCCCAGCTGGGGGCGTATCACGCAGAGATCCGCGACGATCTGCTGACGCTCGCGTTCGACACCAGGCACCGGGCGGCCGCCCGCCCCGACGACGCCGCGCTTCAGCACCTCGCGGCCCACGCGGCCGCACTGAAGTGGATCCACCGCCCCTGCCTGCCGGGGCACGACATGCCGTGGATACTGCACGTCCACGCCGCCAACTTGGCGATGCGCTCCGCGAGTGCCACAGCCGAGCCGGAACGGAGAGCAGCATGAACGCTGCGCACCCGGGAACATGACCGCAGCCGCCCGATTCAAACAGGACGATGTCGCCCGCGCCGTTCGCGGCGTGATGAAGGCCGGCATGCGCGTCGGACGCGTGGAGATTGACCCGAATGGGCGTATCGTCATCCTCGCCGAATCGAGCGCACCCGCCGACGCGCCGAACCCTTGGGACAAAGAACTGAACACATGAACGCGCGGCGCCAGATCAAGAGCAACCGCTTCCTGCCAGAGTTCGTCACCAGGTTCATTGATCGCCATGGCAAGGAACGCCTGCGATTCCGCCGCAAGGGCTATCCCAGTTGCTACTTCAAGGCTGCGCTGGGCACCGAAGCGTTCCGGATCGAATATGCAGCGTTCATGGATCCAGCCGCGCCGCTCGCCGCAGCGCGGGCCCGGGCTCTGGAGAGGACAACGCCCGGCTCCCTTGATGATCTCTTTATGCGCTACGTCGCCACGCCCGAGCGGCTAGGGCCGACCGAAGCAACACAGAAGCGCGTCCGCGGCGTACTGGAACGCTTCATCGAGGGCCGCGGCGACCGGATGGTTGGCGACATTCGCTTCGAGCATCTGGACGCCATCATCGCCAGGGAGCGGGTGAAGCGCCAGCATGGCCGGCGCGTGACGGGCGGGATCGAGTCCGCCAAGAAGCTGCGCAAGGAACTGGTGCGCCTGTTCGCCTTTGCGGTGAAGATCGGCATGTGCCGGTCGAACCCGGTAGATCACACCGACCGCATCAAGGTCGCACCAGCAGCGCGATCAGGTGGCTATCACACCTGGACGGAAGACGAGATCCAGCAGTACCGGGCGCACCACCAGCTCGGCACTATGGCGCGGCTGTCGATGGAGCTGATGCTCTGGACCGACCAGCGCCGCAGCGACGTGATCCACCTCGGCCGGCAACACATTCAGGACGGACGCTTCCGCATCACGCAGGGCAAGACGGGCAAGACGCTCTGGATACCGATCGCGCCGCAGCTGCTGGTGGCGATCGTCGCCATGCCGCCGACGCAAGCCCTCTGCTTCATCCTGTCCGAGCATGGCCGGCCCTACAGAAAGGAAAGCTTCGGTAATCGCTTCCGCAAATGGTGCGACGACGCCGGCCTGCCGCAATGCACCGCGCACGGCCTGCGCAAGGCCACTATGCGCCGCATGGCCGAACTCGACATGGGCAATCAGACCATGAAGGCAATGTCGGGACATTCGAAGGATGACGAGGTCGCGCGCTACACCCGCGACGCCAGTCAGAAGCGCATGGCGGACACCGCCGTGGCCGCGCTGGCACGCTGGGAAAAGGCTCGCGATAGCGATGCTTCTGCCGCAGCTGGTGTCTAACCTTGTCGATTGGTTAGACACCAACCTCCCTGAAAATGGCGAAAAACTGCCGTTTCTTGGAAGGTGATGGTGCCCCTGGCCGG
>Ga0265780_10001263_pt1 | contig 36349 bp, 33 predicted proteins | sample P1T30metagenome_FD_192432 | JGI IMG/M metagenome (GOLD analysis project Ga0265780, IMG submission 192432) | Plant litter microbial communities from East Loma Ridge, Irvine, California - P1 T30 | ecosystem: Environmental > Terrestrial > Plant litter > Unclassified | place: USA: California...
TTCCACGGTGGCCGAGCGCAGCGGCTTGTCGGTCGGGCGCTTGGTCACGTAGTTGACGATGCCGCCCGGGGTGGCGATGCCGGCGGTGAGGCCGGACAGGCCCTTCAGCACTTCGATGCGCTCCTTGTTCTCGAGCGGGATCTGGGTATCGCCGGGGATCGCGAAGCCGTCCTTGCGGTAGCTGTAGTTGTTGTCGAGGGCGAAGCCGCGGATCGAGAACTGCTCGGCATAGCCGACCGCGTTGTAGGCGTCGCTGACCGAGGCGTCGAAGCGCAGCGCTTCGGTGGTCGAGCGGATCGACAGGTCCTGCATCTGGGTGCGGCCGATGGCGGTGATCGAGGCCGGGGTGTCGAACAGGGCGGTTTCGCCGAAGCCGCCGACGCCGGCGCGGTCGACGGTGATGAAGCGGTTGCCGGTGACGACGACTTCGTTCACCGGCTGGCTGGCCTGGTCTTGCGCGTGCGCGGAAAAAGCCTGCAGCAGGGCGCCGGCCAGGATGGAGTATTTCAGGGTTGGTGTCATGTGTTTGCTCGTCTTGCGCGCCGCCTTTGGCTGCACGCTGCTTTCTACAAAGCCGGAGCCAACGGGGGGAAGGGCAAACAAGATGGGAACTGCTTTGCGCTTTCCTTCGCTGGCATTATCCAGATCAGGTACGAAGGGTATCTCTCACCCGGAAACTAACTTCCAGGACCCCTAGCGAAGGCGCGAGTGTAACACGGGTGCGCGCCTGTGTGGTACTTGTGTCAATAGACGCGCAATGGATGAAAAGGTTCCGTGGCCGGCGGCGCGGCCACGGGTGGGAAAGGTTCCGCGGCCGGGAATGCGGCCACGGGTGAATCAGATCTGCGCCGGCGACAGCACCGGTGCCGGGTGCTCGACGTGGGCGCGTGCATGCAGCAGGTGGCGCTGCAGCACCGAGCGGGCTGACTCGCCGATCAAGCGCCAGTACTCGCGGCGCTGGGCGGCGCGCTTGCGGTGCTTGGACGGCATCTCCGACAGCGGCTTGACGTAGAAGGGCAGGTCGATCCGGTAAGCCTGGCCCCCGGCCATGTCGACGCCGCCGAGGATCTTCCAGAAGCCGTCGTAGGCATTGGCGAAATGCTTTTCCGGATCGGGGTCGTAGGCGACGTGGGCTCTGCTCGCGATCGCGACCACCTTGTCGATGCCGACCGACTGGGCGATGCCCTGCATGGCCGCGAAGCAGAAGAAGCTGGGCGAGTTGTTCGGGAAGACGCGCTCGAAGGCGTCGAAGGCGGCGCCGGAATCGACCCAGCGGCCCTGGTTGCGCGCGATGAAGGGCACGACCGGCGCGTCCACCCCGGCCATGGCGCCTTCCAGCCAGCTGAACGACAGGCGGTGCAGGCATTTGCCGTCCGCGACCAGGGCCACGGTGAGGTCGCCCTCGGCATTGCTGCGCGAGGCCATTTCGAGCTGGATCATGAAGCGGCTGCCGCCCTCCGCATCCTCGTGCTGCCACAGCGGCAGGCAGCGCTGGCCGTAGACCGCCTGCAGGTAGGCGTCGTTGAAGGTGGTTTCCTCGAAGCGGTAATGGCTCAGGACCGCCTGCACGCGACGGCGCGCCGGCAGGCCCTTGATGAGGTAGTCGCGGTGGCTCAGGTGATGGAAGGGGTCGTCGTTGGCCGGCGCCGCGACGTGCTTGCGGTAGACGCCCAGCCGGCACAGGGCGCGGTGGTCGCGGTAGAAGACCAGTACGCGCAGGCTGCGCGCGATGCACAGGAGCCAGGAGGCGAGGCTGTACTCGCGCCGGCTGGCCAGCCAGTGCCTGGTGAGGTGAGCGAAAATCATGGTGCGCTCCGGACTGAAGTTATCGGATGATTCGTATCTTGTCGCACTCGCCATCAGTGTTGAGTGACATTGCTCAATGGAAACAATTAGTTCATTGAGTCAAGATCGGCGCCATCGAAAACCCATCCATTGCGAAAGTTTTGTTGTAATCATGTCTCTAGTTGTTGATCTTTTGTCAGGCGTTGTTGCCAGACGCAAGACTAGCACGATTGCCGCGCCGAACAATCGCATTCCTGATGAATAATTGAGTCAAACCGAACAACAGAAGGAGTGAGGTATGGCGTACGAACTTTTTTACTGGCCAACGATCCAGGGCCGCGGTGAATTCGTGCGGCTGGCCCTGGAGGAGGCCGGCGTGCCCTATGTCGACGTGGCGCGCGAGCCGGGCGGCATGGCGCGCATGATCGCGGCGATGGACGGTGCCGACCACCCGTCCTTCGCGCCGCCCTTCCTGAAGGCGGGCGAGGTGATGGTCGGCCAGACCAGCACGATCCTGCTGTTCCTGGGCGAGCGCCATGGGTTGGCGCCGCAGGACGAGCAGGGCCGGCTGTGGGTCCAGCAGATCCAGATGACGATCGCCGACCTGGTGGCCGAGACCCACGACACCCACCATCCGATCGCCACCTCGCTGTACTACGAGGACCAGCGCCCGGAAGCCAAGCGCCGCACGGCCGACTTCCTCGAGACGCGCATTCCGAAGTTCTTCGACTGGTTCGAAGGCATCCTGGGCCGCCCCGAGCCCAAGGACTACCTGCTGGGCGACCAGCTTACCTATGCCGACCTGTCGCTGTTCCAGCTGATCGAGGGCCTGCGCTACGCTTTTCCGAAGTCGCTGGCACGGCTCGACGCCGGCTATCCGCTGCTGGCGGCCCTGCACGACCGGATCGCCAGGCGCCCGCGCATCGCGGCCTACCTGGCGTCAAAGCGGCGCCTGCCCTTCAACGAGGAGGGCATCTTCCGCCATTACAAGGAACTGGACGAAGCCTTCAGTCCCAGCGCGGGGCAAAGTCCGGATTGACCAGGCGCTCGCCGCGCTCCAGCGCATCGATGGCGGCGCTGTCTTCGGGCGCCAGCGTGAGCGCCCGCGCGGCCAGGTTGCCGGCCTGGTTGACGCGTTGTGTCGACGACGGGATCACCGCGTAGCCCTTGCCCATCAGCCAGGCCAGCGTGACCTGGGCCGGCGTGGCGCCGAGCCTGGCCGCGATGCGCGCGATGACCGGGTCCGCCATCACCTTGCCGTAGGCGAGCGGCATGTAGGCGGTCAGGTGGATGCCGGCCTCAAGCATGAAAGCGACCAGCGCGCGGTTCTGCAGGTAGGGATGCAGTTCGACCTGGTTGGTGGCGATGTTGTGCGCACCCACCGCGGCAATCGCTTCCCGCAGCAGCGGCATCGTGAAATTGGAGACGCCGATGGCGCGCGCCAGGCCGCGTTCGCGCGCCGCCAACAGCGCCGCCATCGATTCGGCCACCGCCACCGCGCCGTCCGGCGACGGCCAGTGGATCAGCGCCAGGTCGACCTGCTCCAGGCCCAGCTTGCGCAGGCTCTGTTCCAGGCTGGGGATCAGCTGGCTGCCTTCCAGGTGCTCGGTCCAGACCTTGGTGGTGACGAAGACTTCGTCGCGGTCGATGCCTGATTCGCGCAGCGCCGTACCGACGTCCTGCTCGTTGCCGTAGATCTGGGCGGTATCGATGTGGCGGTAGCCGAGTTCGAGGCCGCTGCGGACCGAGTCGATGGCTTGGGTGCCGGTCAGGCGGAAGGTGCCGAGGCCGATGTGCGGGATGTGCATGATGTTTCCTTTCGATGAATGATCAGTGTGTGGCCAGCGCGGCCGGCTCGGATTGCACGGCCGCCGAAGCGTCGCGCCTGTCCAGCCGTCCGGCCAGCGTGGTGAGGAGCAGGGCGCCCACGACCACCAGCGCGCCGATCCAGGGCGTGGCCATCAGGCCCAGGTGTTCGACCACGATGCCGCCACCCCAGGCGCCCAGCGCGATGCCGACGTTGAAGGCGGCGATGTTCAGGCCCGAGGCCACGTCGACGGCGCGCGGCGCATCGATCTCGGCACGGCGCACCACGTACACCTGCAGGCCCGGCACGTTGCCGAAGGCGACCGCGCCCCAGGCCAGCACGGTGACGAGGACGGCGGCCTTGTTGGCGGCGGTGAAGCTCAAGACCAGCAGCACCAGGGCCAGCAGCGCGAACACGATCTGCAGCGCGCGGATCGGGCCCTTGCGGTCGGCCAGCTTGCCGCCCCAGATGTTCCCGAAGGCGACCGAGACGCCGTACACCAGCATCACCAGGCCGACGCTGTTCGCGGAGAAGCCGGCCACCTGCTGCAGGATCGGCGCCAGGTAAGTAAAGGCGATGAAGGTGCCGCCGTAGCCGAGCGCGGTCATCGCGTACACCAGCAGCAGGCGCGGTTTCCTCAAGACCGCAAGTTGCGTCAGCAGCGAAGCGGGCTTGCTGCCGGCGATGCTGGACGGAACGAGCAAGGCAATGCCGGCAAACGCCACCACGCCCAGCAAGGCCACCGCCAGGAAGGTCATCTGCCAGCCGAAGTGCTGGCCGATGAAGGTCCCGAGCGGCACGCCGGTCACCAGCGCCACGGTCAGGCCGCTGAACATCAGGGCGATCGCGCTGGCCGCCTTTTCCTTCGGCACCAGGCTGGTGGCGATGGTCGAACCGATCGAGAAGAACACGCCGTGGGCCAGGCCCGTGAGCACGCGCGCCGCCATCAGCGCGGCGTAGCCGGGCGCCATCCAGGCGGTCAGGTTACCGGCGGTGAACAGGACCATCAGGCCGAGCAGTAAAAGTTTGCGCGGCACGCGCCCGGTCAGCGCGGTCAGCACCGGTGCGCCGACGGCGACGCCGAGCGCATACAGGCTGACCAGCAAACCGGCCGATGGGACCGACACCTGCAGGCTGTCGGCAATGGTGGGGATCAGGCCGACGATCACGAATTCCGTCGTCCCGATGGCAAAGGCGCTCAAGGTGAGCGCCCATAAAGCGAGAGGCATCTTGTTCTCCAGTGTCCTTGAATGAGGCGCCATTCTGATCGCCCGGCGTCCAAAGAAAAATCCGCTGCCGTACAATAGACTTTTGACTGGGAGTCAATAATGCTGGACGTGGAGCCCTTGATTGCATTTTGCGCCGTCATCGATACCGGTTCGTTCTCGGCCGCCGCTGAGCGCCTCGGCCAGACGCCGTCTGGCGTGTCGCGCACCATCTCGCGCCTGGAAAAACAGCTGGGCATGACCCTGATGCACCGGACCACGCGCCGGCTCGACTTGACGGAGGAAGGCGCCTGGCTACTGGGCCGCGCGCGCCGCATCATCGCCGACCTCGACGACACCGAAGCCCAGGCCGCGGCACGCCGTACCCAGCCATCGGGCCTGGTGCGCGTGAACGCCGCCACGCCGACCATCGATCACCTGCTCGCGCCGCTGGTGCCGGCCTTCCTCGACGCCTATCCGCAGGTGGAACTGGAACTCACCAGCGGCGAGACCGTCGTCGACCTGATCGAGCAGCGCGCCGACGTCGCCATCCGCATCGGGCCGCTGCTCGATTCCACGCTCAAGGCGCGCCGCCTCGGGCACAGCCGGATCCGCGTGCTGGCGGCACCAAGCTACCTGGCGCGCCATGGCCTGCCTGCGAACGTGGATGAACTGGCGCGCCACCGCCTGCTGGGCTTCACGGCGCCGGCCACGCTGAACACCTGGCCGCTGCAACACGGCGACGAGGAGGGATGGCCGGCCGTGCCGAAGGTGACGGCGTCCAGCGGCGAAGCGGTGCGCCACCTGGCGCTGGCCGGCGCCGGTATCGCCAGCCTGTCGGACTTCCTGACCCGTGCCGATGTCGAGGCGGGGCGGCTGGTGCCGGTACTCCCGGCGCAAACGCTGCGCTGGACCCAGCCGGTGTGGGCGGTGTTCTATACGCAGGGCGCGCTGGCGCCGCGGGTGGCGGCGCTGGTGGATTTCCTGGCCGATCGCCTGCCCGGGATGCTGGAACCGTAAGGATTGTCCGCTTCAAGACTCTACGGTAGGATCGTCCGGCGACATCATCCACACATCACCGAGGGTCCATGACACAACGCCGCGATTTCCTGATCCATGCCCCGCTCGGCCTGCTGGCCGTGGCCGGCGCCGTCCGTGCCGAAGCGCTGCCGCAGGAGGGAGAACAATCCGCGCCAGCCGCGCCGAACACGACGCCTGGCGCACCGCCGACCTTTGGCGCCACCCAGGGCTTCGGTCCCGCGGTCACGCCCACCACCTTCGCCGAGGCCGAAAAGCTGATGCAGGTGAACACCACGCCGGCCCAGCGCACGATGATGGCAGGCAGCTGGCGCGTCTCGCTGTCCTCGACCATGGAACGGCGCACCGGCCCGCGCAAGCTGGCACTGGAACCGGAGATCGCACCGGCCACCGTCTGGCGTCCGCTCACGGCGGCCCCCGGCGCCAGCCTGCCGGCGCGCGAACGCTTCGTGCGCAGCCGCGTGAACGCGGGCCCGCTGCCGGCGCGCGAGGAGGACATCGCCTTCGCCCCGGTCACCAAGCTGGCGCGCTGGATCGAGACCCGCGCCATCAGCTCGGAACGCCTGACCCGCATCTATATCGAACGCATCAAGCGCCTGGACGGCAAGCTGCGCAGCGTGATCACGCTGACCGGGGAGCACGCGCTGGCGCAGGCGCGCCAGGCCGACCGCGAGATCGCCGCCGGCAAGTACCGCGGCCCGCTGCACGGCATTCCCTACGGCGTGAAGGACCTGCTCGACACCGCCGGCATCCGCACCACCTGGGGCGCCGAGTTCCATCGCGAGCGCGTGCCGCGGCAGGATGCGACCGTGGTCGCCAGACTCACGGCCGCCGGCGCCGTGCTGGTCGCGAAGCTGAGCCTGGGCGCGCTGGCCCTGAACGACATCTGGTTCGGCGGCCAGACCATGAACCCCTGGCTGCTGGAAGAGGGCGCGTCCGGCTCCAGCGCGGGGCCAGGTGCGGCCACGGCGGCGGCGCTGGTCGCGTTCTCGATCGGCAGCGAAACCGGCGGCAGCATCGTCAGCCCGTCGATGCGTTGCGGCGTGACCGGCCTGCGCCCGACCTATGGCCGGGTCGGCCGCAGCGGCGCGATGACGCTGTGCTGGTCGCTGGACAAGCTGGGGCCGATGACGCGCGGCGTCGAGGATGCGATGCTGGTGCTGCAGGCGATCTCGGGGCCGGATGCGGGTGACGCCGCCAGCGTGCCAGCCAGGCTGGATTTCGACGCCAATGCCAAGGTGGACGGCCTGAAGGTCGGCTACTTCCCCGGCTGGATGCGGGAAGCGCCGGCCACCGAGGTCGACCGCGCCGCGCTCGAATCGCTGAAAAAGCTGGGCCTGAAAGCCGTGCCGGTCACGCTGCCGGACTGGCCCTACCAGTCGCTCAACACCGTGCTGTTTGCGGAAGCCGCCGCCGCCTTCGAGGAGATCACCCTCGACGGCCGCGCCGACCAGCTCAAGGTCCAGGTGCCGGACGCCTGGCCGAACCTGTTCCGCGAGGCGCGCTTCCTGTCGGCGGTCGATTTCGTCCAGTCCGACCGCCTGCGCCGCAAGGTGGCGCTGGAGATGGCGCGCATCTTCCGCGAGGTCGACCTGCTGCTGGTGCCTTCGCTGCGCGACGAGATGCTGACCATCTCGAACAACACCGGCCACCCCTCGCTGACGCTGCGCACCGGCACGGTGGAAGTCGGGCAGGCGCGCAGCGACTGGGCGCCGGATCCGGCCCGGCCGCTGCCTACCTTCGACCCGCCGCGCCGCGTGCCGCATGGGGTGACGCTGATCGGCCGCCTGTTCGACGAAGGGACCATTGCGCGCGTCGGCCTGGCGCTGGAAAAAGCGGCCGGCGTGGCGGGCGGGCGTCCGCCGGGATTCTGAGTCAGCCCAGGGACCGTCGCCCAGGCGAAGGCCGGGGCCCAGGTTTGCGTGCGAAATGACACCTCATCCTTGGTCAGGCGGATTCCAGCCGTCCGTCGCGCTCCAGCCGCTTGTAATAGACGAGCGAATACCCGGCCGGCACCAGCACACCCGCCAGCAGCAGCGCGGTACCGCTCCAGGCCGGCCACCCGGCCAGCGCCACGCCTGTCATCAACAGGCCGCTGCCCACCATGGTCTTGCCGGCCAGGCGGTGGGTGGCATACCACACGCGCTCGTTGGCCAGCGTCCAGGGCGTGCGGATGCCGAGCCAGAAGTTGCGCCTCACCTTGCCCATTACGTTCCCCAGCAACAGGATGAACACGCCCAGGCCGCCGCCCAGCGCACGCCCGATGTCGATGGCGGCGCCCAGCGCCGCACCCAGCAGCATGAGCTGGACGAAAGCGAGCAGGGCCAGCACCGCCATGCCGCCAAACCACCAGGTGTCCTCGAAGCCCTCGACCTCGAAGCGTTTCGGCGAGATCCCGGGCAGCACCAGCCACAGGAAGGCCACGCCCAGCATGATGGCCGGCTCGGTGAAGATCGAGGCGCGCGGACCCCAGGCGTCGACCCGGCCGGCGGCGTTCCAGTGCGAGGGGATGCGCTCGGGCAGCGCGCCATACAGCCAGAGCGTGGCGCCGACGGTCGCCAGCAGCACCAGCAAGGTCCACAGCTTGAAACGTGTCTTCATCGTTTGTCTCCCCCGGCGCCGCGCGCCATGTCCATGGTCCAGGCCAGCACGTCTTCCAGGACCGTCGTGTTCAGCGCGTACCAGATGGTCTGGCCCTCGCGCCGGCTGGTGATCAGTTCCGCTTCCTTGAGCACCGCGAAGTGGTGCGACATGGTCGGCTTGGTCATGTCGAAATGCGCGGCCAGCTCGCCCGCGTTCATTTCTTCCTTGCGCAGCAGGCGCAGGATCTCGCGCCGCGTCGGGTCGGCGATCGCCTTGAAGGCGGTGTTGAGTTTGCCGGTCATGTTTTGAAGCTGTTCTAATTAGATATCCTTCTAAATATAAGGATGCAAGCCTGGCCCCGTCAAGTAAAATGAGCTTTTGCCATCGACAGGAGCCGACCGTGAGCCGAACCGAGCCGTCAATCGACACCGACACCATCCTGCGCATCGCCGCCTTTTCCGATGGCAGCCAGGGCGGCAACCCGGCCGGCGTCTGGATCGGCCCGCGACTGCCCCCAAGCGACGAGATGCAGCGCCTGGCGCACGCAATCGGCTTTTCCGAGACCGCCTTCGCCGCACCGCTCGACGACGGCAACTGGCGCGTACGCTATTTCTCGCCCGAGTCCGAAGTGCCGTTCTGCGGCCACGCCACCATCGCGCTGGGGTCGGCGCTGGCGCGCCGGCACGGCGACGGCGTCTACGCCCTGACCCTGAACGGGGCGGACATCACCGTCGAAGGCCGGGCAGAGGAGAAGCTGGTCAGCGCCGCCCTGCAATCGCCGCCGACCTTCAGCCGTCCCGCGGACCCGGCCCTGGTGGCCGGGGCGCTGGCGCTGTTCGGCTACCTTGACGCCGACCTCGACCCGCGCATCGCCCCCGGCTTCGCCCACGCCGGCGCCAACCACCTGGTGCTGGCGCTGGCCAGCCGCGAGCTGCTGGCGGCGATGCGTTACGAGCTGGAAGCCGGGCGCGCGCTGATGGCGGCGCACGACCTGACCACCATCGTGCTGGCCTGGGCCGAAGGGCCGCGCCTGTTCCACACGCGCAATCCCTTCGCCATCGGCGGCGTCTACGAAGACCCGGCCACCGGCGCCGGCACCGCCGCGCTGGCCGGCTACCTGCGCGACGTCAAGTGGCCGCACGGCGGCGCCATCGACGTGGTGCAGGGCGAGGACATGGGCATGCGTTCGCGCTTGCATGCGGCGATCGGCGCGGCGGCCGGCGGCTCGATCCGGGTGTCGGGCACGGCCCGCTTCATGTAGTGCCGGCCTTCCGCGAGGCTGGCGAGTTGCGCCCGCGCCACAAGACCGTTGCGCCGATGCGCCAGCCGGCGGCGCCGGCGCCGGTTTTCAGCCTGGCCGCCGCCTGTGCGCTAAATATTGCATGACGGCACTATTAGCAGCCTGTATCCTTTAGGCCTGTCGCCTATCGATACCTCCATGTTCCAGCCTTTCCAGCCGCCCAAGTCAACCCACACGCCGATCCTGGCCGCAGCCCACCGCGCCGTCGAAGCGGCGATGCGGCTGCTGTCGGTCTACCTGGTGCCGGCCGGGGTGGCGCTGGTGTCGGCGCTGGTCCTGATGCTGTGGGACAGCCATTTCGTCGCCGGCGGCGGCCAGCCGCTGGCTTTCAGCACCATCGTCGAACAGGATGCCGCGCTGACGCCGGCCGGCGCATTGCGCGCCCTGGCGCAGGCCCACCCGGTCGACGCCTGGGAGACCCACCTGTCCGAAGACCCGCTCTGGTTCACCCTGCACGGGCGCGACCTGCCCGGCGCGGACGTGGTCGAATTCCCCTCGCGCCACGCGGTCTCGATGCAGTGCTGGGACAGCGCCAGCCTGCGGCCGCTGGGCAGCGCCTCGCGCGCCGGCACCAGTGGCGCGATGGCCACGGCCAAGTCGGGCTTCGCGCTGCGCCTGCCGCATCCGCAGGCGGAGATCCTGTGCCGCGCCGTGTTCTCGGGACCGGCCCACATGACCGCGCTGCAGTGGAACGGCGACAAGCTGTCGCTCTCGAACCAGCAATTCTTCCGCCAGTCCGGCCTGCTCGACGGCGGCATGATCGTGCTGAGCCTCTTCATCCTCGTCACCGCGATCATCAACCGCCAGGTGCTCTACCTGCAGTTCGCCGGCTGGCTGATCCTGAACCTGCGCGTGGGCGCGCTGTCGGCCGGCTGGGACACCCAGTGGCTGGGCCAGCAGGTGCCGGTCGAATGGCTGCTGCCCAGCCGCGCGGTGACGATGGCGCTGTACGCGATCGCCACGCTGACGCTGTACATGACCCTGTTCGGCGCCGACCTGCTGCGCACCCGCTTCAAGGGGCCGCTGCGCGTGACGCAGTGGATGGCGCTGGCGCTGCTGCCCTGCGCGATCGTGATGCCTTATGGCGGCTTCCTGCCGGTGATGTGGGTGATCGTCGCGGCAGGCCTGTCCTTGATGATCCTGGGCCTGGTCCACGTCATGCTGCGCTCGCAGTCGCACGTGGCGATGTGGTTCGCGGCCTCCTTCACCGTCACCTTCCTGGCCAGCCTCACCGAGGTGTTCGCCGCCGCGCTGGGCGCGCGCGAGCTGCTCGGCCTGGCCAACAGCGTGACCGCGGCCCTGACCTCGAGCCTGCTGGCGGCGCTGGCCGTGGCCGAGCAGATGCGCATCGAGACCGAGCAGCGCCTGGAAGCCCAGGACAAGCTGCGCCACGCCTACGAGGCCATGCCGATCGGCCTGTTCACCCTCGACATGTACGGCCACTTCCTGAGCGCCAACCCGGCCATGCTGAAGATGCTCGGCATCGAGGACGCCGGCGGCTTCGCCCCGGGGCGCACCGCCTGGAAGCAGTTCTTCGCCGAGAATTTCTGGATCGCGCTGCACGAACAGGTGCACCTGCAGAGCGACGCCGAGATGCAGGTCGCCAGCCGCGACGGCAGCCGCTGCTTCATGGTCAGCGCGACGCTGGCGCGCGGCCGCATCGAGGCGGTGATGCAGGACGTGACGGAAAAGACGAGGGCGACCGAGCAGCTGCGCTTCATGGCCGACAACGACGCGCTGACCAAGGTCTTCAACCGCCGCGGCATCGAGAAGATGTTCGAGGAAGCGGTGCTCACCCAGGGCGGCAAGCCGCTGGCGCTGGCCTACATCGATCTCGACCGCTTCAAGCTGATCAACGACCTGTTCGGCCACGCCGCCGGCGACGAGGTGCTCAAGCAGGTCTGCGAGCGCATCGAGCAGATGCTGGGCGGCGGCCAGAAGATCGGCCGCGTGGGCGGCGACGAATTCGTGATCGTCATGCCCGACACCGCGATCCCGCTGGCGACCCTGGTCTGCCGCGGCATCGTCGAGCGCATCGGCGGCACGCCCTACCGCGTCGGCGACAAGGCCTTCCACGTGCGCAGCTCGGTCGGCCTGATCGAAGTGGCCCCTGGCATGTCGATGAAGGACGCCATGTCGACCGCCGACCGCGCCTGCCGCGAAGCCAAGGAGGGCCACAGCGACAGCCTGGTCGTGTACCAGCGCGGCTCGAACGCCTTCCAGGAGCGCGAGAACGAACTCAACCTGGTGGCGCGCCTGTCCGGCCCGAACGCCACCGAAGGCATGTTCCTCGAAATGCAGCCGATCATGTCGCTGCGCGCGCCCTACGAATCGCTGAACTTCGAGGTGCTGCTGCGCATGCGCGAGCCGGATGGCCGGGTGGCGCCGGCCGGCCCCCTGATCGCGGCGGCCGAGAAGAGCGGGCGCGCCGGCGTGATCGACCGCTGGGTGCTGTCGACCACCCTGGACTGGATCGAGGACAACGTCGACGCCCTGAAGAATACGCGCTTCGTCTGCATGAATTTGTCCGGCGCGTCGCTGAACGACGAGCGCTTCGTGCAGGACACGCTGGAGATCCTGTCGCGCTACCCGCACGTGGCGTCGCGCCTGTGCATGGAGATCACCGAGAGCGTGGCCCTGCACGACCTGGACAACACGCGCCGCTTCATCGACCAGGTGCGCAATTTCGGCGTGCGGGTGGCGCTGGACGACTTCGGCGCCGGCTATACCTCGTTCTCCTACCTGAAGGAATTGCCGGCCGACGTGCTGAAAATCGACGGCAACTTCATCGTCAACATCAATGCGCACCCTGCCAACGTCGCCATCGTCGAGGCGATCGTGAACCTGGCTGGCAACCTGGGCATGAAGACCATCGCCGAGTGGGCCGAGGATGCGGACACGATCCGCACGCTGGCCGGGATCGGCGTCGACTACGTGCAGGGCTACGCGATCGCGCGCTCGCAGCCGCCGGAAAAGCTGCTGGCGGCGGGTTCATCGGCCGGCTTCATCAAATCGGAAGAGGTGCAGCAGCTGGTGCGCATGCTGGGGGCGCCGGCCAACGAGCCCTCCGCCGACGTCGTGCCGCTGCACGACCGGCACTGAGCCCGATTACGCCACGCCTTCAATTCAAGCCGGCCACCAGGCGCGGCTTCGCATCCTGCATCACCATGTTGCGGTAGGCCGCCTTCAGGGTGGCGACGTCGCGCGACAGCGGGGCGGGGCGCTCTACCACCGGGCGCTTCCAGGCCTCGTGGCGCAGCTCGACGGCCGGCAGCACGTGGCGCTGCGGCGCCGGGATGTCCTGCTCCAGGCGCACGGTGGCGCTGCCGCTGTCGCAGGGCTGGTCGGTCAGGGTCACGTGGCCGCTGCCGTCCACGCACTTCACGATATCGTTGCCGGCCATCGCGGCCGGTGCGGCCACCAGCGCGGCGGCGATCATGCTCAGCAATCGAACCCTCAGCAATCGAACTGGGCGCTTCATGGCGGCCTCCTGTCGCAATCATCTTGTCATGATTGCATCGTGCGCCTCGCATCCGCTCCGGTCTGTTAGCTCGCTCACGCATCTCGCATCAGCGTTGCCGCTGCAGCCGCAACAGTATTCACGCCACCACACCGGTGATGGCGGCCGTGAAGCCCCGGACCAGTCCGGAATCGTCGGAACCATAGCTGAATGCGGGGAGGGGCGGCTTGTCATCGGCATGACATCATCGGGCGGTATTCTGTCATCTCTCTCTTGTGTCTTCCTACTGGAACACGTTTCCGCCGGCTTTCCCGCCGGCGGTTTTTTTTCAGTAGATCTCGGGCACGATGATCTCGGCCGGCACCGGGCGCCGCGTGTAATCCTTGTGGTATTCGCGCTGCGGCAGTTCGACCTGGGCGCGCTCGACGTCACGGTAGGGGATCTGCCCCAGCAGGTGATGGATGCAGTTCAGGCGCGCCTTTTTCTTGTCCACGGCCTGCACCACCCACCATTTCGCTTCCGGGATGTGGGTCCGCTCCAGCATGATCTCCTTGGCCTTGGTGTATTCCTCCCAGCGGCGGCGCGATTCCAGGTCCATCGGGCTGAGTTTCCACTGCTTGAGCGGATCGTGGATGCGGCTCAGGAAGCGCGCGTGCTGCTCCTCGTCCGAGATCGAGAACCAGTACTTGATCAGCTGGATGCCGGAACGCGCCAGCATGCGCTCGAACCCGGGCACGGTCTGGAAGAACTCTTCGTACTGGTCGTCGGTGCAGAATCCCATCACGCGCTCGACGCCGGCGCGGTTGTACCAGCTGCGGTCGAACAGCACGATCTCGCCGGCCGCCGGCAGGTGCGAGACGTAGCGCTGGAAATACCACTGGGTGCGTTCGCGGTCGTTGGGCGCGGGCAGGGCGGCCACGCGGCACACGCGCGGGTTCAGGCGCTGCACGATGCGCTTGATGACGCCGCCCTTGCCGGCGGCGTCGCGGCCCTCGAACAGGATCACGACCTTGTGTCCGCTGTGGACCACCCAGTCCTGCAGCTTCACCAGTTCGGCCTGCAGGCGGAACAGTTCGTGGAAATACGTGCGGCGCTCGGCCTGCTCATCCTCGCTGCCTTCATGCGCGGGCAGCAGGGTGTCGGGATCGAGCTCGCGGTCGTCGAGCTCGAGTTCGAGCTCCTCGTCGTAGCTGTCGGCGAAGTCGCGCCGGATGCGGCGCTCCAGGTCGGGTTCGGAATAGGACATAGGCGCACTCCTGTCGGGAGAATGGGGTCAAATTGCCGGACTATATCGGCCACGCATGACAAGCGCGTGACCACCCGGCCTTTGCCTCGCGTACAAGCGGCGCTTGTTTGTGAAATCGATTTCAGATATGCTGTTTCATACTCGCCGCATGCAGGAACATTAACAGAGTCTGTGCGACTGCGCTGACACGGCGACGCGCCATCGATAACCTCGATTTGGACTTGTACGAATCCGCGCCATCCCAAAGTGGGGTAGGTGCCGTCAGCGGCGATCCGCTGACGAATCCTCTGTCTCCTCCAAGTGCAAACTTGGATTTGCCGCCTGCCGCAGCGATGCGCAGGCGGTTTTTTCTTGCGGACGCAAACAACAAAACGCCGCCCCGGATGAGCGGGACGGCGTCGGCCGGGGATCGGCGATACTCAGCTGCGGTTCGGATTGTTCGGACGCGCATCGTAGCGGTTCGGCACGCCGTCGCCATCGCGGTCGCGCCCGCCGCCACGGACCCAGGTGCCGCGTTCCATGACCCAGCGCCCGTCGCGCTCGACCCAGGCCGGCGCGTGGTAGACGTAGCCGCGGCGCTCGCGCAGCCAGGTGCCGTTCACCCAGACGTGATGGCCGCCGCGCCATTCCCAATGGCCGGGCGCCCAGACATAGCCGCGGCGCGGCGGCGGGACGCGTTCGGCGCGCGGCGCCGGCGGGGCGGTCTGCACCACCACGACGTCGGCGCTGGCAGGCAGCGCGATGCTGCCGAACGAGCCGGCCACGAGGGCCGCAAGAAGCAGTTGTTTCATGTTGGCCTCCTGAATAGAGTTGACGAACTGCGTATCGACTCTATGCCTTCGAGGCGGCGCCGACTGTGCGCCGGCACGCTTATTTTTCCGCAGTTCAGCCCGCCACGAGGCTGGCGAAACGGCCCAGGTCGACGTTGCCGCCGCTGATCAGGATGCCGACTTTTTTGCCCTCGAGCGTTTCGCCGCCCGCCGGATACACACCCTGCAGCGCGGCCGCCGCGGCCAGGCAGCCGGTCGGCTCGACGATCATCTTCATGCGCTCGGCAAAGAACTTCATGGTCTCGACGAGCTGGGCGTCGCTGACGGTGACGATATCGTCGACCAGGCGCCGGATGACCGCGAAGTTGTGCTGACCCAGGTGGCTGGTCTGGGCGCCGTCGGCGATGGTCTGGGGTACGCCGATGTCGACGATTTGTCCGCTGCGCAGCGATTGCTGGCCGTCGTTGCCGGCTTCCGGTTCCACGCCGATCACCTTGCAACCAGGCGACAGCTGGGAGGCCGCCAGCGCGCAGCCGGCCAGCAGGCCGCCGCCGCCGAGCGGCACCAGCAGCACGTCCAGCGCGCCGGCTTCCTCGAACAGTTCCTTCGCCGCGGTGCCCTGGCCGGCGATCACGTCCGGGTGGTCGTAGGGCGGGATCAGGGTCATGCCGCGTTCCTGGGCCAGGCGGCGCCCGATCTCTTCGCGGTTTTCGGTGTAGCGGTCGTAGAAGATGACTTCCCCGCCATATTCACGGGTCGCCGCGACCTTCAGCGCCGGCGCGTCGTTCGGCATGATGATGGCGGCGCGGATGCCGGCCAGCTTCGCCGACAGCGCGATCGCCTGCGCGTGGTTGCCCGAGGAGTAGGTCAGCACGCCGGCCTGGCGCTGCGCATCGGTGAACCTGGCGATGGCGTTGTAGGCGCCGCGGAACTTGAACGCCCCCATGCGCTGGAAGTTCTCGCACTTGAAGAACAGGCTGGCGCCGGCGATGCCGTCGGCGGTGCGCGAGGTGAGGACCGGCGTGCGGTGGGCCGCGCCTTCGATGCGCCCGGCCGCCTGTTCGACGTCGCTGTACTGGAGTGGGGATGCGTTCTCGGTCATGTCGTTCGATTTCAGGAAGGATTCAAGAGCCGACAGTATAAACTTCCCGCCATGTCACGTATCGATTTCAACCACCTGCAAGCTTTCGTGCTGGTCGCGCGCGAGCGCAGCTTCACGCGCGCCGCCGCCCGTCTGGGCGTCACGCAATCGGCGCTGAGCCACACCATCCGCGGACTGGAAACACGCCTGGGTGTACGCCTGCTGGCGCGCACCACGCGCGGGGTGTCGCCGACCGAGGCCGGCGAGCGCCTGTACGCCTCGCTCGAGCCGCACTACGAAGGCATCGACAGCGCGCTCGCCCTGCTGGATGACATGCGCGACAAGCCGGCCGGCACCATCCGCATCACCGCCCACGACCACGCGGCCAGCACCGTGCTATGGCCGAAGCTCTCCGGCGTGCTGGCGGCCTGGCCCGACGTCAAGGTCGAGATCGACATCGACTACGGCATGATCGACATCGTCGCCGAACGCTTCGACGCCGGCGTGCGCCTGGGCGACCAGGTGGCCAAGGACATGGTCGCGCTGCGCATCGCGCCGGACATGCGCATGGCCGTGGTCGGATCGCCCGGCTACCTGGCAGGGCGGCCGGCGCCGCTCACGCCGCAGGACCTGACCGCGCACCGCTGCGTCAACCTGCGCCTGCCGACCCACGGCGGCCTGTATGCCTGGGAGTTCGAACGCGGCGGGCGGGCGCTGCAGGTGCAGGTCGAGGGCCAGGCCATCTTCAACACCACGCCGCAGATCCTGCAGGCGGCGCTGGACGGCCATGGCCTGGCCTACGTGCCGGACGACCTGGTGGATGGACACGTGGCGGCCGGGCGCCTGCAGCGCGTGCTCGAGGACTGGTGCCCGATCTTTCCCGGCTATCACCTGTACTACCCGAGCCGGCGCCAGGCCTCGCCGGCGTTTGCGCTGGTGCTCGAGGCGCTGCGCGTGCATTCATGAGGATTCCTCATGTCGGTATTGAGTAGATAGTGGCTACCCTCATGAGCTGAGCACCGATAGAGTGGCATCCTTGTCATCGAAGAGGATTGCCATGAAACGACTTTCCTTAGCAGTCATGTCGCTGTGCCTGTGCACCGCGGCCAGCGCCCAGACGGCGCCGGACATGACGATCACGCGTGCCGGCAGCCAGCCATCGAGCAAGGGTCCGGCCGCCAATTTCACCGGCAGCGTGCGCGTCGATCCGCTGTTCCCGGCCCACCTGCCGGCCAGCGCCACCTCGGGCGCGTACGTCACTTTCGAACCCGGCGCGCGCTCGGCCTGGCACAGCCATCCGAAAGGGCAGGTGCTGGTCGTCACCGCCGGCGTCGGGCGCGTGCAGCGCTGGGGCGGCCCGGTCCAGGAGATCCGTCCCGGCGACGTGGTCTGGACCCCGCCCGGCATCAAGCACTGGCACGGCGCCGCGCCCGCCACCGGCGTCACCCACATCGCGATCCAGGAGGCCGTCGACGGCAGGAACGTCGAGTGGATGGAGAAGGTCAGCGATGAACGATACGCTGAATAGGATAGGCGCCTGCCTGCTGGTTTTCAGCGTCGCCGCCGGCGCGCAGGCCCGTACCCCAATCGCAAACAAGGAGACCGCCATGGTGTCACCCGCACTCGAACGCTATACGCAGACACTGGTCCTCGGCGACCTGTGGAAGCGCCCCGATTTGTCGCCGCGCGACCGCGGCATCGTCACGCTGGCCGTGCTGGTCGCGCGCAACCAGCCGTTTGATCTGCCCTTCTACGTCGAACGCGCGCTGGATGCCGGCGTCAAGCCGGGCGAGATCTCGGAACTGATCACCCATCTCGCCTTCTATGCCGGCTGGCCGAACGCGATGGCGGCCGTGGCCGCGGTCAAGCCGGTATTCGCGGCCCGCAAAATCGGCGCCGACCAGCTGCCCGGCGCGACGGTCGACCTGCTGCCGCTCGACCAGGAAGCCGAAGCCCGGCGCGCGGCCGGCGTCGAACAGAACTTCGGCAAGGTGGCGCCGGGCGTGGTGCAGTACACGACCGACGTGCTGTTCCGCGAGCTGTGGCTGCGCCCGGGCCTGGCGCCGCGCGACCGCAGCCTGGTAACGGTCAGCGCGCTGGTCGCGTCCGGCCAGGTGGCGCAGGTCACCTACCACCTGAACCGCGCAATGGACAAGGGCCTCACCGAAAAGCAGGCGTCCGAGGTGCTGACCCACCTGGCCTTCTATGCCGGCTGGCCGAACGTGTTTTCGGCGATGCCCGTGTTCAAGGACGTGTTCGCCAAACGTCCCCACTAATTAAAGGAAATCCCATGGAACTCAAACGCGCAGGCTCCCAGCCTTCGATGCAAGGCCCGGAAGCGTATTTCACCGGCACGGTGCGCATCGATCCCCTGAACATGACGGCGCAAGCGCCATCGCGGGTATCGTGCGCCAGCGTGAGCTTCGAGCCGGGCGCGCGCTCGGCCTGGCATACGCATCCGCTGGGACAAACCCTGATCGTGACGGCCGGCTGCGGCTGGACCCAGTGCGAGGGGGAGGCGAAGGTCGAGATCCGCGCCGGCGACGTGATCTGGTGCCCGCCCGGCCACAAGCACTGGCATGGCGCGACTTCGACCACGGCGATGACCCACATCGCCATCCAGGAAGCGCTGGATGGGGTGAACGTGGTGTGGATGGAGAAGGTGAGCGACGAGGACTATCTCGGTCCGGTCGCGCCGGACCATAATCACTAAGCCGCCAGCGGCAGCGCGAACGCCAGCACCAGTCCGCCGCCCTCGCGGTTGCGCACCGTGAGTTCGGCGTTGTGGCGCGTGATCACGCGCTCGACGATGGCCAGGCCCAGGCCGGCGCCGTTGGCCTGGCCGCGCGCGCTGTCCAGGCGCGTGAAGGGGCGCAGCAATTGCTGGATCTGGTCGTCGGGCACGCCCACGCCGTGGTCGTTGATCTCGACCACGGCGCGGCGGCCGTGACCGGTCAGTTTGACGTGGCAGGCAATGTCGATCTCGGTCACTTCCTGTCCCGGTGTCTTGCCGTAGCGGCGCGCGTTCTCGATGACGTTGTTGATCACGCGGCGCAGGTCGGTGGCGTTGCCCGGCACGTGGATGTCGCCGTCGATGTCGGTCGTCACGCGCACGTCGGGCAGGCGCGCGGCTTCGCGGCCGCAATCTTCCAGCAGCTCGGACAGGTTGACCGGCACGAAGGTCGCGGCCTCGGTCGGGCGCGCGAAGTCGAGGAACTGGCCGATGATGGCGTCCATCTGCGCGATGTCGGAATGCATGCCGTCGCGCGCTTCCTGCGACAGGTTGGCCATCTCCACTTCCAGCTGCATGCGCGCCAGCGGCGTGCGCAGGTCGTGCGAGATGCCGGCCAGGATCACGGCGCGGTCCTTCTCCAGCTGCTGCAGGTCGTCCACCATCTGGTTGAAGCTGCGGTTGGCCTCGATGATCTCCTGCGCGCCCTTCTCGGGCAGCGGGGCGGGGCGCTTGCCCTGGGCGATCGAGCGCGCCGCCGCGGTCAGGCGCGCCAGCGGCAGGTTGACCAGGCTCGAGATCAGCGCCGCGCCCAGCAGCGACAGGGCGCCGACCAGCGTGGCCCAGCCCAGCCACTGGACGCGCGTCAGGCCGGCCAGGCGGTCGCGTTCGAGCATCAGCCAGTACTTGTCGCCGTCGATGTCGAAGCTGACCCAGAAGCCCGGCATGTCGTTCACGCGGCGCGAGAAGCGCGTGTCCTTGCCGAGGCGCTGGCGCACCATGGCGGCGATCTCCGGCATCAGGGCGTTGGTGGGCGGCGGCTCGACCTTGTCGGTGGGCTCCAGCGTGAGGATGCGGATGCCTTCGTTCGACACCAGTTCGAACAGCAGTTCGGTGCGCAGGTCGGGCGCCGAGTGGGTCAGCGCGGCCTTGGTCAGGGTGACCACCGACACCAGCAGCTCGGCGGTCTGCTCGGCCTGCGGGCCGCGCTGGAACACGTTGATCATGCCGATCCACGCGCCCATGGAAAGCCCGGTGAGCACCGACAGCAGCAGGAAGGTGCGCCAGAACAGGCCGCTCCTCATGCGGCCGAACACGCGGGTGCGCGGCGCTTCAGACCTTGATGCGGATGAAAACACTTAGCGCGGCTGCCCTTCGGGAATGAAGACGTAGCCCAGGCCCCAGACGGTCTGGATGTACAGCGGGCTCGAAGGATCGGGTTCGATCAGCTTGCGCAGGCGCGAGATCTGCACGTCCAGCGAGCGGTCGAACACCTCGTATTCGCGGCCGCGCGCCAGTTCCATCAGCTTCTCGCGCGACAGCGGCTGGCGCGCATGGCGGGCGAACACCTTCAGCACCGAGAATTCGCCGGTGGTCAGGGGCACGGTCTCGCCGTTCTTCTTCAGCGTGCGCGTGCCCAGGTCGAGCACGAAGTCGCCGAACTCGAAGGTCTGCGGGGTCTCGCTCGGCGCGCCGGGGATCTCGTCCGGGCCCTTGCGGCGCAGGACCGCGTTGATGCGCGCCACCAGCTCGCGCGGGTTGAAGGGCTTGGGCAGGTAGTCGTCCGCGCCCATCTCGAGGCCGACGATGCGGTCGACGTCCTCGCCCTTTGCGGTGAGCATGATGATCGGGGTCTGGTCGCCGGCGCCGCGCAGGCGGCGGCAGATCGACAGGCCGTCCTCGCCGGGCAGCATCAGGTCCAGGACCAGCAGGTCGTAGCGCTCGCGCAGCCACAGCTTGTTCATGGCCGGCGCGCTTTCCGCGGTCACGACCTGGAACCCCTGTTCGGTGAGATAGCGGCGCAGCAGGTCGCGCAGGCGCACGTCGTCATCCACCACCATGATCTTGGCCGCGTGGCCGCCATTGGCGCCGGTGGCGCCGGGATTCGGGTTCGTTGCGTTCATGATGCTGTCAAGATTTGTCAGATTAATGTCGCTATGGTAACTTCTTATCGCCGCGCTGAAAGGGGTTACGGCTGAGGCATTACATTGTGTTACAAACTTTACCCATTTCGCCTTATGCCAGGTTCGGAATACACATAAACTGGCCTCATCGAATCATGGCTTACGCTCGAAGCTTAACACTTCTTACTTGGCATCGCGGAAGAGGAAACCCAATGAATAGCGCGTTCACCGACAACCACGCAGGAACGAAGGCAGTGCGCATTGCGCGCACCGTGCTTCGCGGTGCGCTGGCGGCCGCCCTGGTCCTTGGCGTCGGCACCGCGTCCGCCCAGCAGTACAACGATCGCGGCTACGGCGGCGATCGCCAGTACGGCGACCGCGGTCCCGACCAGGCCCAGCACCAGAACCGCGAACGCTTCACGCTGCCGCAGCAGGACCGCGGCCAGCGCGACGCCGAGGCGCGCGCCTACGAAGACCAGCGCCGCGCCCAGCAGCAGCAACAGGACCAGCAGGCCTATCCGCAGCGCGACGACCCGCGCCGCCCGAGCAGCCGCCTGACCCAGGACGAACGGCGCGACCTGCGCCGCCAGATCAACGAAGCCGGCAGGGACCTGTACCCGCGCAGCCGCTGATCGTCCGCTTGTAGTTCCATCGAGACAATAGTGTTGACTGGCGTTTATTTAATGTCAGCAACGTGATACGCTGCCAGCTTCCGCCCCGGCCCAAACCTCGCCGGGGCTCAACCTGGACTGGAGCGTATCGTGTCCATCGAAACCACCATACCGCAGTCCCCGGGCCCGCGCAGCGCGACGAGCGGCCCGGCGCATTGCATCATCAAGCGCGCCGACGGCGTGTATGCCGATCCGTCCGCCCAGGGCAGCACGCTGGCCGCCTTCGTGGACGGCATCTACCGCGCCGGCAATTTCCTGGCCGGCCTCGACTACCCCGCCTTCCTGCACGCGCTGTACGGCGCTGGACCCGCGCCGCGCCGCGCCGAGGACGGCCTGCTGCGCATCGCCGACGCCATCGAAGCCTTCGAACCGGCGCGGCGCGCGCTGTACCGGCCGATCAAGGTCGCCAACGGCTACGCCGAATACTATTTCGAGCAGGTCTGGCTTCCGGATCCCGCCAATCCCGATGGACCGGGCCAGCCGGCGCGCCTGGACGCCGACGAATTCGTCGCCGACGCCTGGCTCAAGGGCATCCGCTTCGGCATCGAGTTCGAGGCCGTGCGCGCCATGATCGGCGCCGGCAAGGCCGACCGCATCACGGTGGCGCGGCGCCTGGAGCCGGTGCCGGGCGAGGATGCGCGCATCGACGAAGTCTCGGACGACATCCACCGCAACAACGCGCCGCGCCAGCTGGCCAACGGCCGCCTCGACCTGAACAGCTTCCAGAACCGCTTCCCGCAGATCCAGCCGGGCGTGCGCCTGCTGCGCAAGGTGCCGGCGAGCCAGGGCCATCCGGGCTTCGAGATGGCCGGCACCGCCTTGCCGTCCACGCCCGGCCGCGATGCCGACCTGGCGTCCTACGCCGGTCCCGGCACCAAGGTGGAGCGCACGCGCGACGGCGAGTTCCTGGTATCGGAGCGCGCCGGTTTCCTGGCGGTGGAGCCGAAGACCAGCCGCATCTCGATCGAGGACAAGATCGTCAGCCGCGACGGCGTCAGCGTGCGCACCACCGGCAACCTGAGCCTCACGGGCGACTACGAGGAATTCGGCGAGGTCCAGGAAAAGCGCGTGATCGAAGGCGAGGGCATCACCGTCCACGGCGACGTCTACGGACGCCTGGCCTCGCGCGGCGGCACCATCCTGCTGCATGCCAACCTGGTCGGCGGCAGCGCCCACAACAAGCGCGGCGACATCCGCGTGCGCGGCGTCGCATCGAGCGCGCTGATCCAGGCCCAGGACGGCGCCATCGTGCTCGAACGCGCCGAGAACTGCATCGTGGCCGGCACCCGCGTCACCATCGCCCACGCCGTCAATTGCGAGATCATCGGCGACGAAGTCACGGTCGGCCAGGCCGAGGGCAGCGCCATCGCCGCGCGCCGCGTGACGGTCGACTTCGCGCTGCCGCGCAAGCAGGGCGAGATGCTGGTGTGCGTGCTGCGTCCCGAAGGCCCGCAGATCGGCGAGGTGATCGACGCCGTCGCCAAGCGGATCGCCCAGTTCGGCCAGCTGGCCGCGCGCCACAAGGCCGAGATGGATGCGCTGGCCGCGCGCCCCGACGTGCGCCGCTACCTGATGGTGGCCTCGCGCGTGCGCAAGGGCGAGGTCAAGCTGTCGCCGGAGCAGGCGCGCCAGTTCCAGCAGATGGCCCAGGGCGTGGCGCCGATGCTGAAGGAAGTCGCCGACGCCTCGGCCCGCGTCAAGGCGGTCGAGGCCGAGCAGCAGAAGGGCGAGCAGATGCTGGCCGGCCTCGAGGCGCAGCGGCGCGACGCCGCGGTGGTGAGCCGCGTCGAGCTGCGCCAGGTGCACGGCGAGACCCAGGTGCGCGTGCTCGGCTTCAGCCCCACCGGCGGCAGCCCCTACCTGATGCCGCCGCGCGAGATCAAGGCCAGGCTGCGCGGCCCGCAGCGCGGCGAGCTGCTGTTCGGCGGCGCCGGCGGCAGCTTTACCTGGGACAGCGAGCAGGCCGCCGACGCCGCCATCGAACCCGTCATCGAACCCGTTTGACCATGACAGGCCGGACCACCGGCCACCACCACAGGAGAGAAACGCTTGAACACGATGCATCCGCTGCGCCCGACCGCCATCCTGGTCGCCGCGCTGTTCGCCGCGCCGTACGCCGGCGCGGCCACCAAGGCCGCCACGCCAACCCGTGGCAAGCCCACCGTGCCTGAAGCCCAGCGCTTCATCCAGGACGCGGAAAAGAGGCTCGACGATCTCGGGCTCGAAGCCGGCCGCGCCGAATGGGTGGCCGAGAACTTCATCACGCTCGACACCGAGACCATGACGGCCCAGGCCAACGAGCGCTACCTGACGGTGAGCGGCGACGTGGCCCTGAAGGCGCGCCGTTTCAAGGGACTGGCCCTGCCCGAGGCGGACGCGCGCAAGCTGATGCTGATGCAGCAGAACCTGATGCTGGAAGACGCGGCCGACCGCGGCGGCTACGCGCGCCTGGCCGCGAGCATGACCGGCGCCTACGGCAAGGCCAAGTACTGCCCGCCGGCCGCCGCCGGCGCGGCGAAAGCGGAATGCATGCCGCTGGGCGAGCTGGAAAAGGTGCTGGCCACCAGCCATGACCCGGCGCGCCTGAAGGAAGTGTGGATGGGCTGGCACGCCCAGTCGCCGGCCTACAAGCAGGACTATGCGAAGTACGTCGATCTGTCCAACAAGGGTGCCCGCGCGATGGGTTACGCGGACACCGGCGCCCTGTGGCGCGCGCGTTACGACATGCAGCCGGACGCGTTCGCGGCCGAGATGGAGCGCCTGTGGCAGCAGGTCAAGCCGCTGTACGATTCGCTGCATACCTACACCCGCTTCAAGCTGCGCCAGGCCTACGGCGCCGCCGCGGTGCCGGCCGATGGTCCGATCCCGTCCCACCTGCTCGGCAACATGTGGGCGCAGAGCTGGGACAACCTGTACCCGCTGCTGAAACCCGCCGGCCTGGAGAAGAGCGAAGACCTGACCGCGCTGCTGGAAGAGCGCAAGACCAGCGCGGTCGAGATGACGCGCTACGCCGAAGGCTTCTACACCTCGCTCGGCATGCGCACGCTGCCGGCCACCTTCTGGGACCGTTCGCTGCTGACCAAGCCGCGCGACCGCGACGTCGTCTGCCACGCCTCGGCCTGGGACCTGGACGGCAAGGACGACGTGCGCGTCAAGATGTGCATCACGCCGACCGCCGAAGACTTCCGCACCATCCACCACGAGCTGGGCCACCTGTACTACGACCTGGCCTACAGCGTGCAGTCGCCGATGTTCAAGAACGGCGCGAACGACGGCTTCCACGAAGCGATCGGCGACACCGTGGCGCTGTCGATCACGCCGGCCTACCTGAAGCGCGTCGGCCTGATGAAGACCGATCCGGATCCGGCCCAGGAAATCGGCCCGCTGCTGTACACGGCGCTGCAGAAGGTCGCCTTCATGCCCTTCGCCTACAAGGTCGACAAGTGGCGCTGGCAGGTCTACGGCGGCCAGGTCAAGCCGGCCGACTACGACAAGGCCTGGTGGGCGCTGACCGAGCAGTACCAGGGCGTATCGCGTCCGGCGCCGATGGCGGAGGGCGGTTTCGACGCCGGCGCCAAGTTCCACGTCGCCAGCGACACCCCGTACGCGCGCTACTTCCTGGCCCACGTGCTGCAGTTCCAGTTCCACCGCGCGCTGTGCCGCGAAGCCGGCGACACCGGCCCGCTGTACCGCTGCTCGATCTACGGCAACAAGCAGGCCGGCGCCAGATTCCAGCAGATGCTGGCGATGGGCACCAGCAAGCCGTGGCCGGAAGCGCTGAAGGCGGTGACGGGCGAGGACCACATGGATGCGACCGCGATGCTGGAATACTTCGCGCCGCTGAAGGCCTGGCTGGATGCGCAGAACAAGCAGCTGGCGGTGACGGATGCGGCGTTGAAATAACATGAACGTCGCCCCCGAGGCGACTTTTGAACGTCATCCCCGCGACTCATGAACGTCATCCCCGCGAAGGCGGGGATCCAAGTTTGCAGGCGTTTCGATAACGCCAGCAGAACTTGGGCCCCCGCCTTCGCGGGGGCGACGGGGTTTAAGCTCTCAGGCGGCCGCCTGTTCCCGGCTAGCCGCCAGCGCCGAATAACACTGCGCCGCATTCCCCGGCAACCCGGAAAACAGTTCCTGGTCCAGCTCGTCCAGCAACTCGTTCTCCACCAGTATCCTCACCTTGCCGAGATAATCGGTCAGCTTCAAGAGCCTGCCCAGCGGCGACATCGGCGCGCCGCGCCGCATACCGCCCTGTTCGGCCAGGGCCTGCACCACGGTGTCGGGGAAGTGCCATTCGCGCGCGATGCTGCAGGCCAGCATGCGGCTGTCGCGCGCCAGCTGGGCCAGGAACAGCGAGGACCCCAGCCTGCGCTCGCCGCGCGAGGCCTGGTCCATCAGGCGCAGGGCCGCGATCATGCCGACGTTGTGCAGCAGGCCGGCCAGGAAGGCGTCGAAGGGTTCGATCTTCATCGGCGCCGCCAGCTGGCGCGCGCTGATCGCGCAGCGCTCCGAATGCTCCCACAGGCGCGGCGCCATGCGGCGCGTATAGAACCCCGAATTCATGTCGATGATCGGCCGGAAGGCCACCGTCGTGATCAGCTGGCGCAAGCCTTCCTGGCCGATCAGGATCACCGCATGCTCGACGCTGGTGACGGTGTTGCCGGTGCCCTGGCAGGCACTGTTGGCGAGCCGGATCACGGCCGCGACCAGCACCACGTCCGAGGAAATCGTGCGCGACAGCGCGCTGCCGGAAAAGCTGTCGCTGCGCAGGCTTTGCAGCAGCTGCGGAACCAGGCCCGGCAGGCGCCGCACCAGCGCCGCGCCCGATTGCTGCGACAGGATGGTCGCCAGCGCGTCCAGCGCGCGCGTCTCGGCGTCGTTCAGTTCCAGGCCGTTGTCGTCATGCCAGTCGAACAGCCAGTTGTTCCAGGCGCCGTGGATGCGCTCGAGCTGCTCGAAGGACACCGGCGGCAGGGGGACGGGGCCGGCCTGGGGTGGCAGGGCGTCGACCGGGAGCGCGTTTTCGGCGACCGCATCGGTATGCGCGGCCTGCACCGATGGGACACGTACCCGGGCGGGAGCGGAAAACAGGCGTTGCAGCCACCGGAGCATCGTTCGTGTCCTTATTGTCACTGATGTCTTTATTGTACGTACGTGGCGCTCGAATACAAGTAATGAAATGTATTTAGAAAATTGACTGCAGTCAATATTTCCTAGAGGCATACACTTTAGCATGGATGTCTCGATGAAAGGACTCGCCATGCATGACACGACGACCGGCAGTGCGAACGACGGCTTCAACGATGGCACCCGCGCGACCCGATTCCTGAGCTTCACGCTCGGTGGCCTGGAATATGGCCTCGACTTCGCCAAGGTGCAGGAATTGCGGGTGCTGAAGGCACTCGAGCGCTTTGCCTCCAGTGGCGAAATCATCGGCGGCGTGGCCGTCTCGCGCGGCGTGATCATGCCGCTGGTCGACATGCGCGCCGCCTTCGGCAGCACCCCGAGCGCGCCGGACCCGATGACCGACGTGATCATCCTGCGGCTGTCGAGCTGCGTGATGGGGATGGTGGTGGACGGCGTGACCGGGGTGGTCAGCCTGCGCGAGGACCAGATCGTACCGGTGCCGGGGGCGGAAGGGATCGATGCGGATTACCTGATCGGGCTGGCGCAGCTGGGCACGCGCAGGTTGATCGTGGTGGATATCGATCGTTTGATGTCGGTGCGCAGGGAGGGGGAGAACAATGCGCGGCAGGTGGCTTGAAGTTACCTGCGCCTTACGCACGTCGCCCCCGCGGAGGCGGGGGGCCAAGTTCGAGGCGAACCACAAAACTTGGGCCCCTGTCTCCGCAGGGGCGACGTTCATACTAACGTAATGATTCAAGCAGCCAGGCTTTCCAGCTGCTCCTGCACTTCCAGCCACTCGTTCTCCAGGTTCCCCAGGTCGCGCGTCAGGAAGGCCTGGTCGGCCACCAGGTTCTTCAAGGCGTCCTTCTTGTCCGCCTCATAGATCCCCGGGTCCAGCAGCCGCGCATCGACGTCCGCCTTTTTCGCATTCAGCTTGGCCATCTGTTCTTCGATGCGCTTGATGCGGTTTTCGAGCGGCTTGCGCAGGCCCGCCACGCGCTGGCGCTCCTCGGCATCCTGGCGCTTCTGTTCCTTGCGGTCGGCCGGCGCCACCGGTGCCGCCGGCGCGACCGGAGCGATGACCGGGGCCGCCTTGCTCTCCTTGACCGGAAGCGCCGCCGCCGTCTTGCCGGCTTCGGCCATCTTCAGCTTGGTCTTGAACAGCCAGTCCTTGTAGTCGTCCAGGTCGCCGTCGAAGGGCTGCAGGCGGCCGTCGGCCACGATGATGAACTCGTCGGTGGTGGCGCGCAGCAGGTGGCGATCGTGGGAAACCACCACCAGCGTGCCTTCGAACTGGGCCAGGGCCAGCGTCAGCGCTTCGCGCGTTTCTAAATCCAGGTGGTTCGTCGGTTCGTCCAGCAGCAGCAGGTTCGGACGCTGCCACACGATCAGCGCCAGCGCCAGGCGCGCCTTTTCGCCGCCCGAGAAGGGCCGGATCGGGCTGGTCACCATGTCGCCCGGGAAGTTGAAGCCGCCCAGGAAGTTGCGCAACTCCTGGTCGCGCACGGTCGGCGCGATCTTTTGCATGTGCCACAGCGGCGATTCGTCGTGACGCAGCATTTCGACCTGGTGCTGGGCGAAATAGCCGACCACCAGGCCCTTGCCCAGGGTCGAGGTGCCGGTGAGCGGCGCCAGTTCGCCGGCGACGGTCTTGATCAGCGTGGATTTACCGGCGCCGTTCACGCCCAGCAGGCCGATGCGCTGGCCGATCTGCAGCGAGAACTTGATGCCGTGGACGATGGTCTTGCTGTCGATCTTGTCGCCGTGCTCGTCGAGGATCGGGTAGCCGGCATCGACCTCGTCCAGCACCAGCAGCGGGTTCGGGGCCGACACGGGGTCGCGGAACTCGAACGAGAATTCGGCGGCGGCACGCAGCGGCGCCAGTTCTTCCATCCGCGCCAGCGCCTTGATGCGGCTCTGGGCCTGGCGCGCCTTGGTGGCTTGCGCCTTGAAGCGGTCCACAAAAGACTGCAGGTGGGCGCGGGTGCGCTGCTGCTTTTCAAAAGCGGCGGCGGCCAGCACCAGGGCGGCGGCGCGCTGGCGCTCGAAGTCGCTGTAGTTGCCCGAATAGCGCTTCAGCTTGCGCTCTTCGATGTGCACGATCACGTTGACGACTTCGTCGAGGAAGTCGCGGTCGTGCGAGATGATGATCAGGGTGCCCGGGTAGCGCTTGAGCCAGTCCTCGAGCCAGATGATGGCGTCCAGGTCCAGGTGGTTGGTCGGTTCGTCGAGCAGCAGCAGGTCGGAAGGGCACATCAGCGCCTGCGCCAGGTTCAGGCGCATGCGCCAGCCGCCCGAGAAGCTGGCCACCGGCTGCTGCATCTGCGCCAGCGTGAAGCCCAGGCCCAGCAACAGCTGCTCGGCGCGCGACTGCACCGTGTAGGCGTCGGCGTCGGCCAGGTGACTGTGGACCTCGCCCAGCGCGATACCGTTTTCGTCCGTGTACTCCATCGATTCGAGCTGTTCCAGCTCGGCCTGCAGCTTGCGCAGGTTGACGTCGCCGTCGATCGCGTACTCGACCGCCGGCCGGTCCAGCGCCGGCGTTTCCTGGGCCACGTAAGCCATGCGCCAGCGCTGCGGGAAATCGATCGCGCCCTGGTCCGGGTGCAATTCGTTGCGCAGCATGCCGAACAGGCTGGATTTGCCGGCGCCGTTGGCGCCGATCAGGCCGATCTTGTCGCCGGGATTGAGGGTGAGGTCGGCATCCTGCAGCAGCGGCTTGGTGCCGCGCATGAGGCTGACGTTGGAGAATCGGATCATGGGAATATCGCTATCTTAACCAACGTCGTCCCTGCGCAGGCAGGGACCCAAGTTTGCGTGGGCCGCCACGAACTTGGGCCCCTGCCTGCGCAGGGGCGACGGTGTTGGGCTATCTAATAAATTACTTCGCCAGCTGATCAGCCGTCAGCAGGAACACAGTGTCATCCCCGGCGCTGGTCGTCAGCCAGGTCAAGCCCAGCGCCCCGAACGCCGCTTCCGCGAACTCGCGCTCGTTGCCGATCTCGACCACCAGCACGCCTTCCGGCGTCAAACGCTCGGCGGCGCCGTCGACGATCTTGCGCACCAGGTCCATGCCGTCCTGGCCGCCGGCCAGGGCGATCTGCGGCTCGCGCAGGTATTCCGGCGGCAGCTTGGACATCGAGTCCGCATTCACGTACGGCGGGTTGGTGACGATCAGGTCGTACTTCTTGAAGGGCACGTTCTGGTACAGGTCGGATTCGACCGGGTTCACGCGGCCTTCCAGCTTGTAGTCGCGGATGTTGCGCTCGGCCACGGCCAGCGCGTCCTTCGAGATGTCGATGGCATCGACCACCGCGTTCGGGAAGGCGTCGGCCATCATGATCGCCAGGCAGCCGGAGCCGGTGCACAATTCGAGCACGTTCTCGACGGCGTCCGGATCCGAGACCCAGGGCGCGAACTGGTTCGGAATCAGCTCGGCGATGAAGGAACGCGGCACCAGCACGCGCTCGTCGACGTAGAAGTTGTAGCTGCCCAGCCAGGCTTCGTTGGTGATGTAGGCGGCCGGTACGCGCTCGTTGACGCGGCGCTCGATCACGGCCAGCACCTGCAGCACTTCGTCCGCCAGCAGGCGCGCGTCCAGGAAGGGATCGAGCTTGTCCAGCGGGAGCTTGAGGGTGTGCAGGATCAGGTAGGCGGCTTCGTCGAAGGCCTCGGCGCTGCCGTGGCCGAAGAACAACTTGGCGCCGTTGAAGCGGGTAACGGCGTAGCGCAGCAGGTCGCGCGGCGTGGTGAAGTTCGTCGTGGTCATGTTCGTTCCTTTAGGCTGCTGCAGGCGCGGCCGCCAGCAGGCGTTCCAGCGTGCGGCGGTAGATGTTCTTGAGCGGATCGATGTAGCGCAGTTCGATGTGCTCGTCGATCTTGTGGATGCTGGCGTTGGGTGGCCCGAATTCTATCACCTGGGGGCAGATGCGGGCGATGAAGCGGCCGTCCGAGGTCCCGCCGGTGGTCGACAGTTCGGTGTCCACGCCCAGCTCTTCCTTGATCGATCCGCAGAGCGCATCCGACAGCGTGCCCTTCGGCGTCAGGAAGGGATGGCCGGACAGCACCCAGCTCAGCTCGTAGTCCAGGCCGTGCCTGTCGAGGATCGCGTGCACGCGCGCCTGCAGGCTCTCGGCCGTGCTGGCGGTCGAGAAGCGGAAGTTGAAGTCGACCTTCATTTCGCCCGGGATGACGTTGGTGGCACCGGTGCCGGCCGCGATGTTCGACACCTGCCAGCTGGTCGGCGGGAAGTATTCGTTCCCTTCGTCCCAGGTCTCCGCCGCCAGTTCGGCCAGCGCCGGCGCGGCCTGGTGGATCGGGTTGCGCGCCAGGTGCGGGTAGGCGATGTGGCCCTGCACGCCCTTGACCTTCAGGCAGCCCGACAGCGAGCCGCGGCGGCCGTTCTTGATCATGTCGCCCAGCACGTGGCTGGACGTCGGCTCGCCGACCAGGCAGTAATCCAGCGTCTCGCCGCGCTCTTCCAGCATGTCGCAGACGACCACGGTACCGTCGATGGCCGGGCCTTCCTCATCCGAGGTGATCAGGAAGGCGATCGAGCCGGCATGGCCCGGATGCTCGGCCACGAATTCCTCGACCGCGACCACGAAGGCGGCGATCGAGGTCTTCATGTCGGAGGCGCCGCGGCCGTACAGCTTGCCGTCGCGCCGGGTCGGCACGAAGGGCTGCGACTGCCACTGGTCGACCGGGCCGGAAGGCACGACGTCGGTGTGGCCGGCGAACACGAACACCGGCGACTCGGTCCCGCGGCGCGCCCACAGGTTGGTCACGCCGTTCGATTCGATGGTCTCGCAGCGGAAACCGACCGGCTCCAGCAGTTCGGCCAGGCGCTGCTGGCAGCCTTTATCTTGCGGCGTGACGGAATCGAGGGCGATCAGCTCTTCGGTCAGCAGTTGGGTGCGCGACGGTTTCATGCTGCGTTCTTTCCGAAGATGGCTGCGTACTGGTCGGCGGAGAACCCCACCGACAGCGGACCGGCGCCGGCCAGCACCGGACGCTTGATCACCGACGGGTTTTCCAGCATCAGCTCGAGCGCGCCGGCTTTATCGACGACTTGCGCACGCCGCTCGTCGGACAGCTTGCGCCAGGTCGTGCCCTTGCGGTTGACCAGGGTTTCCCAGTCGAGCTGTTCGAGCCAGCCGGCAACCGTTTCGCGGTCCAGACCCTGCTTCTTGAAATCGTGGAAGTCGAAGGCGTGGCCGTTATCGGCCAGCCAGGTGCGCGCTTTTTTGACGGTGTCGCAGTTGGGAATACCGTAGAGGGTTGTTGTCATGAGCTGAATCGCTGTGCCGGCGGCTGTGGCCGGAGGTGTTGCCAATAAAGAAGGCGCGAAGGATAGCACAGGCCGGCTACCTCGGCGGATAGTGTAGCAAGCCGTGGAAAGCGGCGTCGCCTAAGCCGTTCGGCCGCCTGACAGCTGGCCAAGCTTGCGTGCCAACAAAATAAACGGCCCCATCCCTGACTACAGTGGCCGGATCGGTCAATGACGGCCGAACTGTCCGTGAGGAAAGGGCGACGATGATCAAGCGATACCACATCACGCTGGGCGCCGGCACGACCGCAGGCGGCACGGTCACGTCGGCGGGTTCCCTGATGTCCGTGGATGGGGCCAGGATCGCGCTCGAAGGCGACACGGTGGCCTGCACGGCGTGCAAGGCGGACGGCGTCATCCAGTCCGATGGGCCGCGCCTGAGCGAGCGTTTCAACAATCGCCAGGTGGCGCTCAGCGACGACCTGTGCCTCTGCAAGTGCAGGCCGTCGCCACGGTTGGTGAACAGCCAGGTCCGAAAATTCCAGGCGATCGACGCCGACGGGCACGCTCTCCAGGCGGGTGCGGCGACCCGGACCGCCGCGAAGCCCGCTACGGCCGGCGCCAGCGCGTCGGCGGCGGCCACCATGCCACTCCTGCTGCGCGACCCGGATACGCAAAAACCGTTCAGGCAGCGCCGCTACCGGCTGGAGCTCCGCGGCAAGGTCATCGAGGGGCTGACCGACCAGAACGGCTTGACCCGGCCGCTCACGGCCGCGGAACGGGCTTCCGTGCTGACCTGGCACGTCGACGGCGCGAGCGTCCCATGAGCAGCGCGTATGTGCCCGGCCAGCCCAATCCTTATTTCCCGAAGCACAAGTACTGCGGCATTCCGGTCAACCGGAATATCAAGCCGATCGACGAGTGCGACGTCCACCAGCATGCCGTTGCCGTCGATATCTTGACCCCCGAACACCTGTGGGCGACCTTCCAGGTGGAAGCGGAAGACATGCTGAAGGTGAACGGGCGATGGGTCACGGACAGCAAGGAACTGAACCGGTGCATCAATGCCGGTTACGCGAAGCTGTGGCTGGCCGACAAGCGCCTGCAGTGGGCTGGACTGGCGGCGTTCGCGTCGAAGCAGGTCGGGTGCGGCCTGCTGCATTCGGCCGACCTTGTGGAGGTGAACCGGCGCGAGCGGGAGCGCATCCAGCGCGCATTCGCCCAGGCGGCTGTGCCCGGTGTCGAATATGCGGCGATAAGGCAAATGGGTACGGAGCTTGGCGCGGCCAAGATGTACGAGCGGCTGGCGTTCGGGAACAAGCACCTGTTTCTCGATATTTATCCGCTGCACCGGTTTTATATGGAGCGGGGGTGGAAGGAGTTCACGGCTTATTTGGAAAAGAGGCAGAACAAGCGGTATGCGGTGGAGTGGCGGGTTGATAGGGAGGTGCTGCCGTTTGCGACGCCTTTCCGGGAAATTCAGCAAGGATTCGAGCAGATTGAGTCTGGAAAGCTGAACGATGGTGTCGCGTATCTGGCACGGCATGAGCAAGTGAACATTCTGCAGACAATTATGTACAACGACCGGCTCATGCAAAGCTTGCTTGCCTATAACCAGTTGGCTTGGGCAAACGAGTTCCCGAGCGGAGACTATGAGGAAATAAAACTGACCCTTTCGGCCCAGTGCAAAATGAAAGTCGGCTGGTCAGTGGTTTTCTGGAAGGATGCATGCGCAAAGCTGTGGGTGGCCGATCAGCGCATGGCCTTCGTATTGAAGGCGGCGGACCGGTTCGATGCGCTTCTAAATGGCCTGGAGCGTATGGAGGTAGAGGCATCGATCCGCGCGATTGCCGCTGGCGGGGGCGTCGAATGAGTCGGCGCCAGATTCGCGTGGTACTGGTATCTGGCATTCTGGGAGCTGGTATCTGGTGGCATTTTTACCGCATACCCGAGCCGACAGTCCTGTCCTTCCGTGTCGGCCAGGCGTTCGAGGAAGTCGTGAAGAACTCGACATATCCTGTCATGGAACACGCATACGACGTAAATGGTACCGGCGGCACTTTTGTGGATGAGCCGGCCGTAATTTTATGCTTCGACGACCCGAAGCATGGCTTTATATTGCCGCCAACGAAATTCGCTGCATTGTCTTACGACGAAAAGCACGTTGCCACTGTCGCAACCTCGCCCATGTTGAAAAAATTGCCTTTCGACGAAGCCGTAGCTGTGCTGGAGAACCTGCAGAACCAGCTCAAGGCAGGTGGCTGGGAGCCTTGGGAAGTGGATGGCAGCGTGTGGTTTGACCTGTCCCCCGAGGGCCGGAAGCGGCTATACGCACGGATGTTCGAGCCCGGTTACATGCAGACGGCAATCTTGCACATCCCCAAAAAATATGGGATGACCTTCAGGCTCAAGTGCGCCGAGGGATGCTGGACCCGTGAGCCTCCTTATCGGTTCTTGATAGACGTTGGCGTTGGTACGGATACCGAAAACTGGGAGCCGGGCGATCCGGACGTCTGGGATAAGTCGTTCCCTGCTCCGGACCCGGCAGCCCGGTCGAGATGTCCGGGCCGGCCTTCGGGTGCGCAGCCTTAGCGCACTTCAATGGTCCAGCGTAAACTCAGTAAATGACGGCCCAGCCGGTGGCTCCACCGGCTTGGGCGCTTCCTCCTGCTTGGCCACCTGGCTGTCCGGCCCATTATTGATCAGCCACAGCAGGTTGGTCGCCGAATCGGCATTCGCCAGTGCCTCTTCCTGGCTGATCAGGTCGGCGTGCACCAGTTCCAGCAATGCCTTCTCGAACGACTGCGAACCCGGCGACAAGCTCTTGTCCATCGCTTCCTTGATCTGGCCGATGTCGCCCTTTTCGATCAGGTCGGCCACGTAGCGCGTGTTGACCATGATCTCGACCGCGGCCTGGCGCCGGCCACCGGCCTTGGCGCGCACCAGGCGCTGCGAGACGATCGCCTTCACGGAGGACGACAGGTCCTGCAGCAGGGCAGGGCGGTTCTCGATCGGGTAGAAGCTGATGATGCGGTTCAGCGCGTTGTAGCTGTTGTTCGCGTGCAAGGTCGCCAGCACCAGGTGGCCGGACTGGGCGTAGGCGAGGGCGGCGGCCATCGTTTCCTTGTCGCGGATCTCGCCGATCAGGATGCAGTCCGGCGCCTGGCGCATCGAGTTGCGCAGGGCGACCTCGAAGCTGGCGGCATCGCTGCCGATCTCGCGCTGGTTGACGATGGATTTCTTGTTCTTGAACAGGTACTCGATCGGGTCTTCCAGCGTCAGGATGTGGCCTGGACGCTGTTCGTTGCGGTGGTCGAGCATCGAGGCGATGGTGGTCGACTTGCCCGAGCCGGTCGCGCCCACGATCAGCAGCAGGCCGCGCTTTTCCATGATCAGTTCCGACAGCACAGCCGGCAGGCCCAGCTCGCCCAGCGGCGGGATATTCGCCGGCACGAAGCGGAACACGGCCGAGATGGTGCCGCGCTGGCGAAACGCCGATAAGCGGAACCGGCCCAGGTTGGGGACCGAGATGCCCATGTTGAGTTCGTTGTCGCGCTCGAGCTCGGTCAATTGCTCGGGCGAGGCGATTTCGGACAGCAGGGAATGGATGTTTTCCGGCTCCAGCTTGTGCTGGTTGATCGGGATCAGGTTGCCGTTGATTTTGATGTGAACTGGGGAATTGACCGCGAAGAACATGTCGGACGCGTTCTTTTCCTTCATCAATTGGAACAGGCGTTCCATGGCCATGGTGGTTCTCCCTTGCTGCGCGGTAATTTTCGGCGATGCAGGGATTCTAACCTGTGAGGGAAGACGGCGTAGCAGGAAAGGCGATCGTTATATCAATCCGCGCTCCCAAAACAACGTCGTTCCCGCGAAGGCGGAATAGCGCCATTGGCGCCATTCCCCCAAGTTCGTAGCCGAAGTTGGCGCTACGGATCATTCGTGCAACTTGGGTTCCCGCCTACGCGGGAACGACGGGTTTACAGCTAACTACGTTTTGCAGCCGATGGAATCAAACGCCGCGCAGCAGTTCGTTGATACCGGTCTTCGAACGCGTCTGCGCATCCACGCGCTTGACGATCACCGCGCAGTACAGGCTGTATTTGCCGTCGGCGGACGGCAGCGAGCCCGACACCACGACCGAACCCGA
>Ga0265780_10001264_pt1 | contig 36334 bp, 31 predicted proteins | sample P1T30metagenome_FD_192432 | JGI IMG/M metagenome (GOLD analysis project Ga0265780, IMG submission 192432) | Plant litter microbial communities from East Loma Ridge, Irvine, California - P1 T30 | ecosystem: Environmental > Terrestrial > Plant litter > Unclassified | place: USA: California...
AGCGACTGAACATGGCCGCATTCGAGAGTGTATTTAAGCTTTCTCAGAGCTGCCTAGATACTCTACACTTCCCGCATAGCTTCCAGCGCCTCTCGCGCATGCCCCTTCCCATCCGCCCCCAGACTATCATCACCGGCCAACTGGCCCCATCTCTCCTTCCACCATGCCCACCTCTCCATCGAGTAGCCCAGACCCTTGAATAGCACATCTCCACCCTCTCTCACTCTCTCTACTTCTCCCTCAGAATAAATTCCTATCAATGGACCCGAACACGGCGCCTAAGCCCGACACAACCTCCACACCACAGGGCCCGCAAACCGAAACAAGTTCGCAGCCGCCGGTACCGCTGCAGTAAAATTCGGGTGCCCACGGATATCCAGCACGTACAGGAAGTTATAGCTCGCGCGGTGCAAGAAGTAGTCCATTTCCTTGGGGCCATACAGATCCGTAGCCACGAGGCGCGCAATCCACGCGTTGATGCTGGCCCACTCCGTGGTATGGCTGGATGGTGATTTGTCGAATTGGAGTTTGGCGTGCTCGTATCGGTCGAATATTTGCCCGCTGAAGTTTGGAAGTTCTGACCATTTGATGGCTTCGGGGCCGGGGTCTGCGTGTTTGCGCAGCGTGGGTGCATGGACCTGGAATAAGAAGTCAGTGCCTGTCTAGATTTCAGTTCACAATGTGCAGTATCTTGCTTACTGTTTGTGTGGGCAGGCGCTTTATGGCGTGTAGGATTGTGATGATGGAGGCTTGGTACTGGGGGTTTATGATGGCGACGTGTTGAAGGTTAGTGAAGATGCTGTACACGGCGGAGTACACGGCATCGTAGTCGTCTTCGGAGTCATCATCATCGTTGGCGGCGGTGCCGTCTATCATGGCCTTTGGGACCGTAGATGAGATTTGCTGGGCGCATGCGTCGGCTGTTATGTTACCAGCCTTGGAATGTCAGTCATGCGATCTCGAGTGCTTTGTAGCTCGCATCGCGGAACTTCTTACGAGATACTGCTTCAGTATTGCGAGCTGGTCATGCACTACATCGCCTTCGCTGAAATGTTCCCAATTTCCTGCAAACGTTGGCAGTTCTGCTTTGGAGTTCGACATCTTTAGTGTTTATTTGTGTAGGAAGGTGAGCTGATTACAACTTAAGGGCACAGCAATATTTAAGTAGACACCAAACGATGTGTGTTCAAATACCTGATGGGGCAGTGCAACCGCGAACATGATCTGAGTACCATGGGGCTGGAATAGGCAACCACTGACGTCATATTATACCGAAAATAAGGTTTTGAGTTCGCAGTCCGACAGGATAGACAGGGGCATGATTTGTGGGGTATGTATTTTGTCGAACGACTAAGTGATGATGATTATCGTTGTACAGCGTAAGGCGGCCATTGTACAACTCCATACTTGCGTAGTGAGGCTCCCGAGGTCGTTCCTGTCCGTGCAAGTCAGCCATCAGCTGCCGATCAAACACAGGCGGCCATCGAAAGTATTTGGGCCGACACCTCAATGCTAGAAGACGACGGAGTTGCGTACCGTCATGTAATACAGCGGGATCATCCGAGTAAGCCACCCAACCAGCCGGGGGCCTTATGTGAGGCTGTGTATCATCACCTTGCATTGTCAACGCGGTACGCGAAAGGAAATTGAGACGCGATTCCCGAACCGCCCTGTATCAGTATGCTTAATTTGACATATGTGCGATGAGAGAGACATCTTGAAAGGCATTACCGTAGAAAATTACCTTGACTATGGCTATAGACCTTCAAATAATGATTCATGTGACACTGAATGCGCACGTAGCTCAAACAAATGGAACATAAGCCTGTGGTTTAACACAATCTCGCGCTTATTTTGGTAAGGCTCTGGTATTTGTGAGTCGGCTCTTTTCGTCCTTCCGCATGTGCATCACTCAGTCTCCCGAGGTCAGGATTCCCGTCGCTATGGTGTCTCATGTTGAGACTTGCGCTCCCCGTCTGATGTGGGCCTCAAATTCCATGCCGATCAGATGATTCGGGAGTATTGGATGATGGCCTGAAGACTGCGTAGGTCGGTGATTTCTAGATTGAGTTATAAGGGCCATCTTGCACCCGACATCATCTTCATCAAGCCATCACATCTTCACTTTTCACACCAAAGCCAACCCATACACTACCGCAACACATCCACCTCCAGCTCTCAATATGAAGTTCCAGATCTTCACCGCAGCTCTTTATGCCTCATTGGCACTTGCATCTGCCATCCCTCAGCCAGCAGCGCGAGTTGCCTCTGCCCTTGAGGCCCGCGGTGTTGACATTGACAACGAGCCAGATGAGGACTGGGTGTGTCCTGGTAAGGACAGCAAGACGGTAACATACAAAAAGAAAGAGATCAAGGCGGCGATTGAAAAGGGCGTCGAACTCGCCAAAGATGGCAAGCAAGTCAGCAACGGCAACGACAACCCGTTCCCCTGTAAGTCACACGGCTACCCTCTCTACCAATGACCATACTAATAATGCCACTCTAGCCCCAATCGGAACCCCTAGTTCCCTGCCAGGCATCCCCGACAAATACAAGGACGCCAAGGTAAGCATGCGTGTACAGCTTGCAAGTTAACATGGACGAGCACTGACTCTGTACACCATCACAGAACGTACAGCACTTTCCCATGAAGAATGGAAAGGGCGCTTTCAACGGCCAGCGCCCAGCAAAGGCAGAGCGCGTTATGTATCTGCACTCGGGCGATTCGGACGACGCGGAGTTCATTGGACTATGGACCCACTAGGGTGCTGATAAGGGACAGTTCCTGCAGTGCCATGAGAAGGACGACTAAGAGACAGGGTGTTGGGTGAACAGTATAGAAAAGAACGCTGTAATTTGTTGGAGGGGAGCTTTCGAGATGTACATATTCAACTTGGTGCGACGGGATTAAAGTGTTTGTGCGATAGATGAGAACCACGGTCTTTACCAGCAATGCAAATTCATCAGAATAACACATGTGCACAATTGTCTTATCTGGGGTTAGTGTCACCAAGAGCAGAAACTTGTCGCCTACATGAGCATAGAGACGTATCAGTCAGTCCAAAATCAGTGGCGTGAGCAACAATGTCTATGTTGTCATACATCATAGTAGTACTTTTATAGCAAGTGCTTCAAAAGAGACCTGATGGAATGGCGTAGGCTTCTTGCATCAATCATACCACTATGATATTGACTATGTGTCCATATCTGAATCATCATCCGTCGCCACATAATCTGAGTCTGAATCTGCATCTGACTCACTTTCTTCATCAACTTCTGACTCCTCGCCTTGATACAGCCCTCCTTCTGGGATGACTGAACACGGACCTTCAACCTTAGACAACGGGACATAATACGGCCTCTGCGCCGTGAAACCTGGCTCCACTAGTAATTTGGAGGAAGCGCCGAATATTTCAGGTACACGGCTGACTTTCAGTTTTATTCCACATGCTATGAGCCCATCCGCCATGTTTCGCAAGGCCCCAATTGCATCATCGCTCACTTCGAAACGCCAACTGGAATCATCGTCAACCATCCCCTTTTCGAAGGACATATCCAAGCTCTTCTATGGAAATGTTGCTAATTGCGAGGTCTTTGAGGCTTTGCGGTAGGATTGTCTTTGGCTCAGAGAAAACCTGTAGATGCGATTCGTTGTTCGGATTGATCAGCTGGTAGTCGATCCTAAGGTCTTGCAGCTGGAGCAGGTTCTTGAACGTATCGAATCCAACCCCATACTGGTAATTTTGTTGTTCAGCCCATGTAAACACTCTTAACTTCGGTGTGTGCTTCTCCATTGCACGAAGAAGAGTCAAGTAGTTCCAATGCTCAGGTTCATCGGGGCTGAAGCCTACGCAGGACAGCACGCGGAGTTTCCTGAGGCTGGCTAGCCATGGCGTCATGATGATACTTCTGACAAATTCTGGTGAAATGTCCAGGCCCTCAAAGCGTAGTGAGGTCAATGTTGGAGTGACGGGTGTCAAGCTAAGCGGAGGTATCGTAACGGATTCGTCAGGGTAGAGCGGCCCCCAGGAAGCTGGTTGCTCCTTTGCAACACACAAACTCTCCATACCGGGTAATATTTTGATGAAGGGTTCGTCATCCGGACTGCTAGAGTATGTACTGAGCTTTCTCAGCTTGTGGAACGGTCGATCTCCTGGCCAATGTAGTCCTAGAAGCTGACACACTGTGGTGTGCATGTGCGATCCTCCTCCACGGAGTGAGACGAAATCGATATTTGCGCCACACAAATGATAAGAGCAGCCACTGGATCTGCACTGGAAGATTTGTAGCATGATCCGGCCCACTGGTGACAGAAGTCAACTGCTTCAGTACCAACAATGCTCTGGATCTCTTCTGGGAAGAGACGCATAACTTGGTCGATCCTGTCTCGAATTTGATTGGCTTTGTCCCAAAGCTTCTTGCGCAAGACTGACTCCGCATCCATATCGGCTTCTCTCCGCATGTGAGAATCGTGACCAATATTGAATCGCCTAATATGCAACCCAACACTCGGACAGTCGAGGATAGTGACTAGCAAACATCTGATATAGTAGGTGTCTAGGTCATGGAAGGTGATGACATGATACAGGTAGGACTCCACAATATTGCGGTAGTATTTCGAGACTTTCGAGAAAGCGCTCAGGGTTTGTGTGTCACCGACAAGGTGTGCGGCAATGTTGGAGTCGAGCTCTGTCGAGAGCTCACCGAGAGACATGGCTTCGTTTGCTAGAGGCGACTGTTGTGACGCAACGCGGTTGAGTTCTTTCAGCTGCGTAATTGACCCAAGCAGCAAAGAATTGAGTGCTGTGGCAGAGTTGGAGCAAGGCTGAACCATAAGTGTGGGTGACCGTTTGCGCGGGTACCAAGGCCCGACTAGAGCAACATGCACGTGTTTTCCTTTCACTTCTCTCATTAGTTCTAGTTCAAGTGACCGGGAGACGAGAACATCTCCCACTTGAATGAAGTTGCAGAGATGGGTTACACTCAACGATAATCTAGACGCGAGGTGTGTACGCTTTCACCGGCTTGTATCTGCTTGCCCATGTCACAACTTTGCGCATAGACTATGGCTAACTTGAGTCAATCAAAATTTCTAGTAATACCAGTAACTGACTTTAGGGTACGTGCGAGACATCGCAAGTTTGTCCTTCCTTACTTCCCCAAAAACGTAAGCGCAGAGACAACATATCCATCAATCCCCTTCGTCAACGTTGGCTGAATGACCGGCGCAAAGAACGGGCTATGATTCCCTGGTAGCTCTTTCATCTTGCCTTCCTTCTCCGCCTTGTCATAAACCTCGGGGTTGACGCCGCCGTACAAGAAGAAACAGCTCGGCTTCCCCACCGCTGTGGCTAAAATGCCAAAATCTTCACTGCCTTGAAGGCGAGAAATGTCGCTTTGGTAGCTATTCTTGCCGGGCTTGAAGTAGTCCGTGAAGCTCTGCTCCAAGGCTCTGGTGACGTCTGCGTCGTTGAAGAGGAAGGGGAAGCGCGTCGTTGGAGTGAGTACGGGTTGGGTAGGGTTCGAGGATGCGGTGGCTTCGGCGTCGATGATCGTCTTGACGCTTTTGAGGACATGATCGCGAGTCTCAGGACGAGCTGTACGGATGTTGAGCTTCAGGTTCGCCTCCTCTGGAATAATGTTCTCGGCGTCGCCTGCATGGAACGCGGACACAGTTACTACTGCGAAATCCAGAGGATCTACTTCGCGAGCCACGATGGTCTGAAGTCGTGTGACAGTTGACGCAGCCTGCACGATCGGATCGATGCCTCGATGAGGAGTCGACGCATGTGCTTGTCGCCCTCCAATCTTGAGCCTACTCCACGTCAGGTCACAAGTACAAGCGTGTCTCTCCCATGCTTACTGAAATGAATCCGCTGCACTAGCAATTAGCCCTCTCTTCGTGCCAATTACACCTGCGCAAAGTCAGCTCAAACTCTTAATGCTTGATGAATCACCCACGCACCAGCTCTCTCAGGCATGACATGCGCTCCAACAACAACATCCGGCACTGGCACCTTGTCATACAACCCGCCATCAACCATCGCCTGCGCCCCGCCCGCCTTCTCCTCTGCCGGTTGAAACACTAGTATCAGCGTCCCACTCCATGCATCTTTCGCTTTAGCCAACGTCTCCGCCGCACCAAGCAGCGCCGTGATATGCCTAGCAACAAGCCATTAGTTCAAGCACCATCTCACATGACACCACCTACATATCATGCCCACAAGCATGCATTACCCCCTTATCCACGCCCTCCAAATCCTTCATACGCTTCGTACTCGCATACGCCAACCCCGTCCTCTCCTCCACGGGGAGCGCATCGATATCTGCGCGCAACAAAAGCGTCTTACCCGGTCCATTTTCCAGCACAGCGGCGACGCCGTGGCCACCAATGGAGGCATGAATAGCGTATGCATTGAGCGACTCCAGGTGCTTGACAATTGAGGCTGCGGTAACTTCTTCTTGAAAGCTGAGTTCGGGGTTGGCATGGAAGTATTTATCTTTGTTGACGTTAGGTAAGCAAGCGGAGGATAAGACGGACGTTGGGACGTACAGAGCTCTTCGTAAGATGTTAGGTTTGGGCGGTGCATTTCGACTGTTTCTGCTATTGAAGGCATATTGGGTGTTTTGATATATGTACTTTCGATATGAAGAGTTATGTGTTATGAGTGCAGTCCTGTTCAGTCAAGCTTATCACAGTATTAACCAGAAGATGCATTCATACAACTACCGTATCTGCGGAAAAACACTTTTCAAGATTACGCCTGTGTCGTTGCGACAGAGTTGGGAGGGGTATGCAGCTTTCCCAACGGAGATAGATCTAATGACGTATGGGACCAATGAACGTGGGGTTCGGTACAGCTTGCCGGTAGATGATCTTCATGGCCCGAACAGGCAGGAGAAGATGAAGACGGTATGAATTCTTCCTTAATAATACGTTTACGAATGATGATAAATGTATTTAAGCTCCGACCCTCCTTAAAATAGTGTACATTTTATCCAAACACAACATGTGTTTTGGTGAGAGCGCCGGACTTATGAGAAGGCGGTTTAGATCAGAGCCCGAACGAGATCGCGTAAACTCTGCAGAACTGCGATTGACCTCGCTTTCGATACGCGCAAGTTTAGCTATGTTCACGAAGATCAGCTAATAACTATAATACAACTCATTTTAAGAACCTGCAATATCCTCGCTGTCCTTCTCGAGATGCCTGTCTAGGCTGGCCATCAGATCAGGCTCGGATGGGGGAGCGGAACCTTCCTCCATGGATGGCGCTTGGCTGACCTCATGCTCGGCCGCGCTCACTGCCGCAGATTCAGATACTGGGATCACCGCAGGGGCGGGGGCAGGCTCGGGCTCGGTCTCGGGCTCAGGTTGGGGCTCAGGTTGAGGCTCAGATTGAGGCTCGACGGTTTCAGTAGTCTCAGTCGTGTCGATAGCCATAGGTTCTGGTTCATCGACAGTCGCAGACGTTGGGACTTGATTCAGCGAATTTTGCCGGCTATGTGACATTGTTGACAGCGGTAGATCGGGCGAGCTAGAAGCATCACGCATGACGCTTGGCTCGGTCATCAAGGGCGCGTCTGCAGTTGGCAAGGGGGATTCTTGTTTGGCAGGCGGCTGTGAGGTGGCTTCTGGTGCGATCGCGGTGGTAGTGGCGGGAGGAATCGCGGTGTCCAGAGTTGGTATCTCAGTAGTCTCCAAATTCGGCGCGCTCGTTGGTGGTGCTGCCGGTCTCAAAGGTGTCGCTGGAGTCGCTGGATGAGAAGCATGTTCACCATCATGGTCTTCCTCATCTGAGCCTTCGTCGCCAGAGCCCTCGTCATCCTCCCCGCCAGCATCAGCCATCGGTGTATCGCCATCAGATGGTTCCACAGAGCCGCCTTCTTGCTTCAAACCAGGCACAGCAAGGTGGTCTCCACCGGCGTTGGGTGCGGGCGTTCCTTGCTCTGCTGCTCCCTCCACAAAATTCACTCTCTTCCTGCCACGACCTGGGCCTCCACGCTTCTTCTTGGGAGGTGGGGGCCGTCTTCTGGGCGGTGTTTGCGTCAGAATGTCGTTTGCTACCACAACGCCCTGTGCGTTCACCACGCCAACTCCCTCCACGATAGTTCCGGGCGCAGCTGTAGCCGGCGCAACTTCCATCGCATCGTCCGTAGGCTGGACCTCGCCTGCAACAGCTTGCCCTTCTGGAACAAGGACTTTGTACACAGTAGCGTTTCCCTCCGCGTCCAGCTTTTTGACCTTTGTTTCTCGCAATGCTGGCTGTGCTACACCGTTCATGACATACTGAGATGGGAGTCCTTTCCGCCTCTTTGCAAGATACTCCGGTTCGGTCGCCTCGAGGTGGCGTGCGACCTTGACATACTTCTTGACAGTGAATCCAGTTTGAACCTCTTTGTGTTCTTTCTCTTCATCTTCTACCTCGTTATCATCTTCGACCGGAGCTGGCAGCTTGTAGACGCGCCCAGCACGTGCAGCACGCAGCAACTGTTGAGAATGCTCCGGTAACATATTAGAGTCTCGAGGCATGGGAAGTTCAGGCCATGCATCTTTGTCGGCTGGTCTATGATCATCTGCATTGGCTCCAATGGTGACCTCGACTTCTCGGTACTGGTTGATTGGAAGCCCTTCTAGTACATTGTGCTCTATTTGACCGCGTCCTGACCTATTGGACCGGTCTCTGTTCCGAAACTAATCACGCTGTTAGCATCGGCGTCTCGACAAGAACCACACTAAATATGCGAGGAAGCAGTTGACGAAGTGTTGATGGATACGATGCAAAGGACCAGGTCGTGTTGGGTGCACGGATGAAGGGTATTGAAAGGCACTGCAGGATGACGGCCATGTCATTACAAAGCGCATCACCTTTCTGGACATGAGGTACAACGAGATGAAAGGGGATGGTTTGTTCGGATAGAGTACGGCGATAAGAATAGCAATGTGCACGTGAAGGCAGCACGCGTCGCGAAACAGAAAATGTACAAGTTCGAGTAACACCAAGAGGAAACATCTCGTCACACTTACCGGAGCCATGGTGCTATGCAGCTGCCTGGTAGACGGTAGCGCGCAGTTCCGGTTGGAGGCAGGCGCGAGGGTCTGCAGCGGGCGGGAAGTCGCGGTGTGGTGAAGGGAAGGCGCGTCGGACGTGAAGTTGCGACCGGGTGGCTCGTGCGTTCGGGCACGCTGATTCGCTACACGCCACAGCTCCAGTCACCGACTATTCTTTGGGCACAACGAAAGAAAGGCTGGGTACTACTGTCAAAAGCATTACAGAAATCAATGAGACTTTTGCGGGAATTGATGAATTTGTACATATGGTAGATGGCTGTGTGAGCACGTGGCATCGACCACTAGGTATCCGTGGACAACCTGTCCTCTGTGTTGAAGGCAGGTAACACACTGCTTACAATCGCCATGCAAGTTTTATACACTTGTGCTCAGTTATACGAGAGGAGTGTGAGTAGTGTTACATGATCATAAGATCAGCATTCATGACTTCATCAACAACTAGATGGTGGCTCAATCCCACCTAGTCTTGTTAGCCAGCGCTATAGTAGATGGAGAGTCTACTCACCCTTGATCCTTCTGCCTCACGATGTCTCCCTTTTCGCCAGTCTGCTTTCCTTGCTTGCCGCCCTCGACCACTAACCGATCGAGCTGGTAAAATTGTGATATGACGGTTTGTCTCTGTCCCAAAAGTCAGCAGCTGTACTCCTGGACCTTGAAACCTTGCCGATGTATATTCAGGAGAGTCACGAGCGGACGTATCCAGGCCCATGAGGCCGCCGATGTTCTCGCCACACATCCTTTGCGCCGAAACCTGGATCTCCAGTGGCCTCCCACATCCACGGGGTATTGTAGAGACGCACCTTCAGCATCTGCAGCTCCTTCAGCCCCTTTTGAATAAGCTCTTGCACCCGTCTCTCCTCTGTTTCGCTCTTTGCTTCCCGGAACGCATCGCGCGTCCTTCGTTTGGCGTACTCGCGGAAGTTGTAGGCAGCAAACTGACCGCCTTGTCTCAGGAGTGATCGATACTAGACGCACAAATCAGTCATGGATTCGCCATTTACCGTGCGCCGTCGCTATCTGTTCGCCCGTCGTGGGCTGCCGTAGTGGTGGGCTGCATCGATTCTGGCGAGCAATGCGGCGGCGATTGGGACAGCGACGGAAAAGCCTTCGACAGGGAGGGGGGACGTACAAGGGATCGCACTTGGTAGGGCATGTCGCCTTTTGTTGCCTGTGTTAAAGACATAGTGTGGGGTGTATTATGTGTGGAGGCGTCGCATGGGAAATAAATGTCGATTATGACATAGGCTGGCTTGACATCGGAGGTGAGCTCAATACTCCGAGCCTACCTAGCGGACGCCGACAAGCTGTGCGGGGAATCGCAACGACACGCATTGGAACATCACTGATCAAATTATTTACCGACGCTCCTTTTGATTGCTTCTCAGTGCATTCGCGATCCGGGCCTAACGTTCTGTTGTTATGCGCTGCACACTGCGTTATACCATCACAGCGGACCTGCTCAGCATCCAGCAGTCAATGACCGTCCATCAATCGCTTTTCTGCTTGGCCCTCCTCATGCGGCGGTACGCGGCGCCTCTTTGCGATTTCATGGCCATCGTTCGCAGATCAACGCAGCCTCCTTCCCGTCCACAACTGGCCAATCTTCACATCCGCCACTTTCCTCCTTGACAGCACGCATGCACTTCCAGCACCATCCTTTTCGCTTCCTTCGTCCTTCGGGTATTCACACCACTGTATGCCTCCAAAACGCCGCCCAATGCACTGATGAAAGACTCGCTCGTGTAAAGGCAGAATGCACAAACAAAGGAAAGAACCGCAGAATAGAAAACACTCATCCTTACTGTCGGTATTTCTCCTGGATCCCGCGAAGCTGATCTTGCAGATTGACGTTCTGCATCTGCGCCACCTTACTGGGGTCGACATGTCCATCGTAGGACAGAGCTGCCTTCTTCCTCCGCGCTTCTTCCTCTGGCGAGACGTTGTTGCCACTCACGCCATCGTAGATGTCCTCACGCTGACTAGCAAAGCGTTTGAGGTTGTTCGCAACTTCGGCGGTGTTGATCGTGGTCGAGTAACGAGCGTCAAACTTGTCGCGCTGTTCTTTCCAGCGAGGGTCAAGCAGCTCGACTAAAACCGCATGTTAACAAAGGACTCTTTGCGTAATCGCAAGGCGCTACTCACTTCGGATATGTTCGTCCATCTCGTTCGCAGGAATGCTCTGCTTGCAGTTAGGGCACACGGCTAGCGCAACGTTGGCCTTTTTTGCGGCTGCGCGGGGAACGTAGTCTGTGACGATGCGACCAGGAGCGCCTCTAGTCGCGGCTTGTGCGCGAGCTCTCTGGTCTTGCTCAGCCTGTTGTCGTGCCTGCTCCTCCTCGTGCGCCCTCTCAGCCGGTGAGCGGTAGTCATGTGGAGGCGGCGCATACCCGCCGTACGGGGCCTGGACAGCGGGGGCCATGTGATATGCAGATTGCATTGGCGGGGGCACATATTGCTGGGTCACGTTGTAGTATGTCTGTTCGTCAGGCGCAGCTTCTTCCAGACGCCTCGTGGAGAGCGAGAACTCCGCCTTCTGTTCGAGCGATTGAGACTGCAGGTCGTTGAGAAGCGTGGGCGGAGGGAGATCTGCGTTGTCATCGACTTCATCAAACAAGACGGTTGCAATGACAGCAAAATCATGCCAGTCAATGGTGGCATACTCTTTCTTCTCGTCCTCGGCCTTCTTTTCTTCCTTCTCCTTCTGTGCACTGACAAACTTGACGTATTCTGCGCGCTGCTTCGCTCGGTTGAGTACGTGGAAGCGGTTCTCGATGTTGCGCCGGAGCTCTTCCTTGCGTGCCTCGACCGTCTTCTCCTCTTCAAGGAGGACCTTGTACTGCTCGACCAGGGAGCGGAAGAACGGGAAGAAGCTGTGGTTGATGCGCAGCCACTCGAACTGTGGGTTACCGGCTTCGCGGGTGCGCAGCTCCTTAAACCAGTTCTCACCTACGCGCGCAGTGTAGAGAGCCGTCGTCTTCAGCACGTCGAGATCCTTAGCACTAATGTTGGGCATACGCGCGGAGAATCGGAACTGCGCTGGCTCTGGAGGTCCTTTTGGCGTGTTGTCGATTACTTGCTGAGCAGCTTGCTGGGTGGTCTTGCCTTTGCCTTCCCTTAGCATTTGCACGTACCATGCAAAGTACGGGAAGTACGGGTGATCATCGAGGACAAATGGCACAGTGCTCTTCGGTTGATTCTTAGCGCGCTCCTGCATCTTGATGAGAATGTCATCGCTGCGGCGTGCGGCATAGTCGGCCGTCTTTGCGATACTCGCGCGGAGAGCAGGCGGGGGGATTGTCAGACTCGGCGGGGGTTTGACAGTAAGCTCGAAGCTTGGGGGCGCATCACCGTTTGAGTTCGCCATGGTTGCTGCGGATTCGTGATGCAATGGACAGTTGAGTGGTTGCGGAGGTGAGTTTGTCGCAGGAAATCTGAACCTTGGAACGCGCGCGAGGTGCACGGGCCATATCTTTGCCAAGCACAGCAACATCATGGAGCAGCCAGTGCAGTAGTGAAGCATATCAAATTGCGCAACGGCTGTCAAACTGAATTTGGAAGCCTTGCTGTGCCATGAACACCTGCACGAAATAACATCCTGAAGAGCTCCATGATATTTTCGTCGTTCAATGCACCAGGCGACGAGCTCGTAATTATTCTCAGCTTCTCCTCGCTAGCGCGCCTTGCAACCTGGAACGACACGGTGGACTTTCCTCCAACGCAAGGACAAGGGTTACCTCACTACGCGGGACTGCTGCCCCCCTAGCTGTTCAAAACCATTGCGACGCCGCCCACCCTCGAATTGCTGCGTCTCTTCTTCATACTCTCTTTAACTTCTCTTGATGTTTTAGGGAGAGCTCACACTTGGTTTCTGTAGTCTTGGAGCTATTACGACGCTCCTCGCAGCTTCAGCCCACCACTTGATCGACCGCAATACGTCCCCACACTACGCCATCATGGCGAGCCGACAGGCATCGAACCAGTACCTGAGCGAGAAACCGAACACGCGCCGCTCAGGAAAGTCGCCCTCGCGATCACCATCACGTTCTCCGGCACGTTCGCCCGCGAGGTCGCCAGCACCAAATGGACGCAAGCAACAGCAGAAAGTGCAGCTCAAGAGCTACGCATCCGAGGGAGTGAAAGACTATGACATCTTAAACCTCCCGGGCTCGGACTGGCAGTTGCTGGGCCTCCTAGTTGTCGTAGCAGCTGTGGTGCGACTGTTCAGGATAGCTCAGCCCAGCAGTGTCGTCTTCGACGAAGTCCAGTAAGCCAAAAAAAAACGTCAAATGAGCCATCTATAAGCTAACATCGTCCAGCTTCGGTGGATTCGCGACCAAGTACATCAAGGGCAAGTTCTTCATGGACGTGCATCCCCCACTCGCAAAGCTCCTGATCACCCTGACGGGATGGTTGGGTGGATTCGATGGTAGTTTCGACTTCAAGGACATTGGCATGGACTACTTGGAGCCTGGTGTACCGTATGTCGCCATGCGTCTTCTTCCTGCCATCTGTGGTGTCCTTACCATCCCTACCATGTTCTTGACGCTCAAGGCCGCTGGTTGTCGTACAACAACTGCAGCTTTGGGCGCGGGTCTTGTCATTTTCGGTAAGATTTCTACTCCTTTGCTTGTACCCATATACTGACCATCCTAGACAATGCACTCGTTACCCAGTCCCGCCTCATTCTCCTCGACTCTCCTCTTATAATCTTCACGGCGATCACTGCGCTCGCCTGGACAAGCTTCACGAACCAACACGAACAGGGACCCTCCAAGGCGTTCCAGCCATCCTGGTGGTTTTGGCTGGCAGCCACTGGTGTGGGACTCGGTGCCACAGTCAGTGTGAAATGGGTTGGTCTATTCACGATTGCTTGGGTTGGCAGCTTGACGCTGGTGCAACTCTGGGTTCTGCTTGGAGACACCAGGAACGTCACGCCTCGCATCTGGTTCAAGCACTTCTTCGCGCGCTTGTTCTGCCTCGTCGTTATTCCAGTCACCTTTTACATGGCCATGTTCGCGATCCACTTCGTCTGTCTCGTCAACCCCGGCGACGGCGATGGCTTCATGTCTTCCGAATTCCAGGCCACGCTCAACTCCAAGGGCATGCAGGATGTCCCAGCTGATGTCGCTTTTGGCAGCCGCGTTTCCCTTCGCCACTGGAACACACAAGGTGGTTACCTCCACTCTCACAGCCACATGTACCCTGGAGGCAGCAAGCAGCAGCAGATCACCCTTTACCCGCACAAGGACGAGAACAACATTTGGATCATGGAGAACCAGACTCTGCCAATCATGCCTGAGGACTACACTGGTCCCAACCTGACTAGCCCTAAAGCTTGGGACGACATGGGTCCTCTCTTTATCGAGGATGGTGCGGTTATCAAGCTCTACCACATCACCACCGACCGACGTCTTCACTCTCACGATGTCCGCGCTCCAGTCACCGAAGCCGATTGGCAGAACGAGGTGTCTGCCTACGGCTACGATGGCTTTGAAGGTGACGCCAACGACATGTTCAAAATTGAAATTGTCAAGTCTCACTCCGATGGCGCAGAGGCCAAGAAGCGTGTCCGCACCATTCAGACCAAGTTCAGGCTCGTACACATCATGACTGGCTGTGTACTTTTTAGCCATAAGACAAAGCTCCCTGAGTGGGGATTTGAACAGCAGGAAGTCACGTGCGCGCGTGGCGGTACACTTCCGAACAGTATTTGGTACATTGAAGGCAACATCCACCCCAAGATGGATGCGTCAGCTGAAAAAGTCAACTACCGAAACCCAGGCTTCTTTGGTAAGTTCTGGGAGTTGCAAAAGGTCATGTGGAAGACAAACGCTGGACTTACGGAATCTCATGCCTGGGACTCCCGACCACCCTCCTGGCCTATTCTTGGTCGCGGAATTAACTTCTGGGGTAAACACAACCGCCAGATTTACCTTATTGGAAACATATTCACATGGTGGAGCACCACCGCACTCATTGGCCTCTACATTGTCATCAAGGGTCTCGCCGTTATCCGATGGCAGCGTGGTTTCCGCGATTACGAGAATGTCACCTTCAAGCGTTTCGACTATGAAGTGGGTATGAGTATCCTTGGCTGGGCATTCCACTACTTCCCATTCTATCTGATGGCGCGCCAACTGTTCTTGCACCACTACTTGCCGGCTCTTTATTTTGCCATCCTTGCGCTTTGTCAGATCTACGACTTTGTATGCTATCGATTCACTGGTCTTGGCCTGAAGAAGTATCCTGCCGCCGGACAGGCGATCGCCGTTGGTATCCTTGCTGTTTCCATCACAGTATTCACCCTCTATGCGCCTCTCGCCTACGGCAACGCATGGACCAAGGGCCAGTGCAATACTGTCAAGTTGTTCAGCTCATGGGACTGGGATTGTAACAACTTCCTCGACTCGGTAAGCTCGCTTAGCATATCCTGATTGCCTCCAGCTAACTTTCCTCTTAGTACGAAGCATACAACGCGATCAATACCGATGTCGCCGCCGTTGCTACGCCAACATCTGTGGCTCCTCCACCTGCCCCGCCAGTTGCTCCTCCGGTCGAGCAGCAGCAGCAGGAACCCATCGCCGCAAAGCAAGAGGAAATTGTGTCCGAGCAGCCTGCTGTTTCAGGCCCACCTCAGGGTATCCCCAAAGACCTGCCGGTCGTTTCAAAAGAAGAGCGCATCGAATACAGAGACGAGAACGGCCGCGTCCTCGACGATGAACAAGTGGCAGCGCTGGCCGGAAAAGTGAGCTTCAAGACTCGCTACGAGACCCGCACTCGTGTCGTCGATGCTCAGGGTAATGAGATATACGAGGGCCTTGTCGACGCACATGGCGACGAACCAGCTCCACCATCTGAACAAGCTGGCGTTGCACCCCCCCACCCAGACGTTGACGGTCGAAACCCCGAGACTCAGGTCGACAGCGATGCGGCGGAAGTCAGCGAAGTGCCGCCCACAGTCGAGGTCAAGGAGGATCAGCAGAAGGAGAAGAGCATTGAGCAGGAGAAGCAGGCTGGAGAGGCTAAGCCGGCCAGCGAAGCTCAAGCTGCTACGGCAGAATAATTGTCTTTCTCAGATTGGCTTGCACGGACAAGCAATCTCCTTTCTACAATACACGAAAATGACGGGTACGGGCATGTCGGGTTTGTGGCTCCTTCTCTTTTGTAATATAGGCATACATCGTTAGCAGTGGCGCTCAGGTGGAAAGGCACATTGACTGTGGAAGATATGTGCTGCTTGTACAACGGGAATGCATCTTCTTTCTTTTAAGCCATAGGTGTATCCTGCTGCAGGGTGCGAGCGATACCGTCTCGAGCGAAAGCCTTCAGGCTCGTGTGACAAGAGTTGAGTGGGGTCAGGCCATCGAGTCGTGTGTCCCGGTGCCAAGACATGAAGCATGAGACTGTATCGGTCCGGCAACGTAACGCGAAATCGGGTGTTTTTACTCTTGTAACTGACCCACACTGAAGTCAGCCCGAAGAGAACATGATTGCCGAGTCTTCGATAACATGACGTATGTAGAAACCAATTAGATGTACCGTAGAAAGGAGTGGGTCCTGTTCCTTGTGGTGACTTTTCAGATACAGACCTAGACCCTTGATGTGACATGCCGGTCTGTCGCTGCCGGACGTACATGCCGCGACGTTTGGTAGATGTCTAAGAACCACAAGCTTTTGGTCACGATAGAGACTCCAGGCCATCTAGACTTGACGGCAACATGTTCTAGAATGATGTACTCATGCAGGGCGTCAGATCCACGGCAGACAAGGAGGTACCTTGCATGGGCCGATCGTCCCACAGTTTGAACCATGCATGTGGACTGCTCGGATCGTGTCCAAGTGGTTCGCCGGCTTAGTCGCACAGTAGCTTGGACCCTTCCAAGGTTCTGATATTGAAGCCATGATGCAATTCGCAGACCCTTGTTCACGTGCATTATCCTTTCTGGAAATTTGTATGAGCATCGCTTGGCCGGCCGTACATACTCGTGTTCAACGCCGCTTTCATCGTCAACCAGCCCGCATGACGTCATATCGTCGAACACCTCTCAGAAATCGCTCTTCACGTGCCAGGTTTATTTCCAGGGTCCAATCCATCAAGCATACGCAATATTGGGCCGAAGCCAATAGCAGTCTAACAAATCTTTTTGCATACTTCAGAGCGACCATACCGTATGCAGTTATTCTCGAATGGTAACAAACGCCACAGTTGCTCCGCGGAAGGCAGTAACGATAGCGATCTCCTTCGGGAGCGCTGACAAGTATTCGCGAGCTCTAGACATGCCCAGGTGGCTATTGCTCTTCGTGCACATGGGTTTCCTGCCTGTAACGCCACTGCTGCATGCATATTCTGCCCAACCCCTCTATGGCACGATTGAACCTCTGTAGAAGCACGGCTCGCAGCAAAATTTGCCCTCTAAACCACAATGGCCCCTACACATACCGACGCGCTTGATACTAACCGCACGCCAACGCCACGCCCACACTCGACGCGGTCTTCTTTGGAATCAGTACGCGCGGGCGCTCACTCCTACAACGACTCCGGCGGTGGCAATATCCTCGTTGTGTACATCGTCACGGATGTCATCTACCCAACATCTACCGACTTCAACCACGGCAAGGGCAACTTCCGCATCGACTCGGTACACAGCAGCAAACGGACCGCCAATGCGCGCGCAAAGAAAATCATCTACGACGGCGGCCAGGTCGACGGGAGCCAATACAAAGTCGACCTGGACAAGATTATAGAAGAAACCAAAACAGGCCTCTTCACTGGAATCGGCATCGGAGGCAAAGGCGACGGTGGATACGGCAGCTGCTACGCGCGCAAGTGCCAGGTCGAAAGCAAGATGGTCGACGAAGATTCCGAAGACGAGAGCGAGGAGAGCGACAAGTGGAACCAGGGTGGCGAATATCGCAGCAACGGCCATAACAACGACGCAGACATGGAGAATGGCGGAGACGACGACGCTGACGACGTGCAGATGGGTTGAGGAAGAAGAGACGCGAGGGAGAATTTGGCGCAGCTTTGTTTTTTTTATTTCCCGGGGACCTCGGGAATTCTTCTTCTCAAACACGAACTAGAACTATCTTATCGAAAGTGCAGGACACGACGCACAGTTTTCGCTTTGCGAATGGAGGAGAAATTACCATCTTGCATTTGCATCATGTTACCACTTATCATGTATCGACACATGCTTTTGTCCAAAGCAATGCGGCCTGCGAGGTCCGGCGGCTAGCTCGGGTCATGCCTCCAGACCACCGGTCGGTCCACTCGTGTGTGCAAGAAGATTTTCAATATTTTTCATGTCAATGCTGGAAAGAATTTTTTGTTGGTGCAAGCTCCAGGTTGTGCTTGATGAGTTGTACAATGAAGAAAAGCAGGTGTGCCGAGAATGATGTACCGAGAATGAAACTCCATGTTCCGCTTGACATGTGCACAGTGGGTTTGAGCACCATGCCACAACTAATCTTCTTGTGTTGTGATTTTGGCAGGTAACAGCAGTGTTACTTTGACCTGACTCTTCATCTCTTTCGGGAGGGAATCCTGTTGAGCAAATCTGCCACAAGCTTCTCTGCCACGTCTCGAGCTTCAATCTTCCTCTGAGTCACTCACAATCCTCCGCCGCTTCAACATTCTCTTCTTCTTCTTTCTTTTCTTGCTCACCGCCGTTCCTTCCGAGATGAGGCAAGACTTGAGTCTGGAAATGAAGTCCTCCAGACGAATTCTGTGAGTATACTCGCCATAGTCCTTGTTGCGCCCAACTATCTGACCAAGCTGCTCTGAATTGTGATATGATGTGAACTCTGGATCGCCGTCAAAGAAGACTTGCAGCCGGTACATTCCCTGATACGGCTTCCATAGTACCTCATCTTGATTGGTTAGGATCACGCTTCGCAAACACTCAGAGAGGAGACTTACTGGAGACATCCGGCACCATTTCTGCCAGAATGAATTCGTTCTTCGTTTCGAAGGCGATACTAGAATCGGCTTGGTCTAGCATCAACGTCCCATTAACGAGATGGTCTCTCTCATTTTTTGTTTGCCCTGGTAGATAGACACATCAGGGCAGTGACTCAAGCGCAGCATATGGCAATGGGTCCTCTACTCGATTCTGGCTTGACACTCGTCGCGCCACGGTCGGCGGCTCGACAGCTGTCGGTTCTGTTACTTCAACATCTTCGTCTGCAACGAGTTAGCGATATGCGATAAATCCGAACACGCAACAAACCAGATATACGCTCTGCAGCGCCACCATGACTGATTTGCCAATGCGTGCCGTCCTTTTCTTTGGCAACAACTACCTGCATGTCGAGCGCCCTTTCCCGCAGAAAGGCTTCTATCTTGGTATCGAGTAATGGTTCAAGTTTAATGTGTGGCGGCTTGTGGTCGAGGGTCGTGAAGCATGTCTGCGTAGTGGCCGATGCATACATGCCAGACTGCCTGCTCGTCTCATGCAATCCCTCAAATACCCATTGGGCAGTATTTCCGCCTTCGCCTTGGTACTGCATTGCCAGGATACCGTTGTTTTTGACAAGCTTGATGTTCAAGCCGACAGCGCTAACATCTGTGCCAGCAACATTGAGGTCACGGTCGTTTGTTGACCTCAACGTGGACCATTCGAAGTCACTCTTGTCCAGCTCAAAGCTTCTCGCCTGCTTATCGCCTTGCTTGAAAGTGTAAGTGAGTGTGCCGTCGAGCTTACTGATGTAGTAAGTAATGCCTGGATGTGGCTTGATCTCATGCATGATTGGCAACGTCGCGATGGTCGCGATGCCAGATTTCAGTTGTATGAAAATGTTAAGTACAGGAAGCGAGACACTTTATATCTGTGAAGTTACTAGCGTGAGGCTAGCTGGTCTTTCACGTAGCTGTCGCAAGCTGTTCATGCAAGTGAAGGTGAAGTAAAGACCATGAGTGAAGGTCAAATACGTTTAGTCTAATTGCTACGCATTTGGAGTACAGATAAATGCAGTGAGTCCAGTTTCGGATATACTGTCTCGATGCTCGAAAAATGCCGATACAGATGAAACACTGTAGAGAGGAAGTCGACTTTTTCTGTCTCATCAATCCACAAGTAGGCGACTGGTGCTATATCGGCCTTGAAAGTACCATTTCTACCTGCTAACCCCTTACTGTCGCGTAGCTGGTAGGGACGCGTTGGACGAAGAACCTACTAACCGTGGTTGGAGTGGACTTAGTGGAGCTCTTTATGATTCAGGAGGCAGTATAGACCTGTTTGTTGAGCCCATAGCATAGCAGTGGACCGACTCTCCCAGATCCTGCCATGCATAGCTTTCTTCACAGCAAGTACGCAACGCTCTCTTGTCACTTCCTGCATCTCATAAAAATGTCCACAAGCACAGTGCATGCTTTCTGGCTGTCGAGCTGTACAGCCTAGCAACTCAACATTCCGCAATCGGGATGTACAGTTGTCCCGATAGTAATCATTCCTCCAGTTTGCAAAACTGGTAAACAGAACATCGAAAGTGTAAGTTCTGTCCGCCCCACAGCAAACGCAATCGCGCCAGCGGCAGGACCCACTCAGAATTTCACTGTCAAACTTGGTGTTGTATTTCCGAAGCTTTCTCACTAGCCCCAAAGATCGTCACTGATAGAATATATACCTAAAAGTCAACTTTGCTTACTCATACACAAATTCCAGCCCGCGTGGCCAAGTGGTAAGGCGTCGCACTTGTACAGTAATGTTATGCGAAGATCAGCTGTTCAATCCAGCTCGCGGGCATTTGTTTTTGTGTTACTTTTTGATACTTTTCGCTCTTTATGTTCCGATCTAACTCATGGCCTGTGACTAGAATAGCAGGTTATACATCTTTCTCTTGACCTGGCAAAACGTAGGTATAAAATGGCTGCGCGACACGAGCACGATTTTGCCGTACCTCTGCTTCAGTTGCATAAAACTGAGCTATGTACGGGTGATTTCTACACTTACATCCAAGCTGCCCCTGAGGCGATGGACGATGTGCCGCATTCTGTCGATGCTCTGTCGGGTCCCATTGTGTCAATTGCTCTTCGCTGATTGCTTGTAACTTTTGCCGACACTAACGATTCTCAGGATAGCGTAATTTGCCACACCGCAGTATAGCTACGCAGCCTCATAACTAGCTGTCTACGTCTTGAACAACGACAGAGTAGTATTATACTGAAGCTATCACAATAGATTCAACTGTACAAGTTGTGACACCGCCCCGCTAAGCCACTGTTGCAACGTGCATGGATCGATGTAGGTGCCCCGTACCACACCTGGGCAGCGAGCGACACAAAATGTCCACAATTGCACCTCGAATTCAATTAGTAAAGAATGTACGTCTGAGGGATTTTTTTTCTTTGAATAACCATTGATTTACACGTGACGACCCGCCCAAGTGGAGGCAAAAGACTATAGTCAGCGTAGAGTACTACGCACGCCCACGTCTTGTACCTACCATATATCGTAGGGACAACATGGCCTCGCGTACCTTACAAAAAACACGCTTGTTGTGTCATATTCACTGACGCATAGGGAAATTCGTAGTTCTCACAACCGGCAAGTACCTGACATCTGTGCCGCCTCAAGACCCGTCATCACCAACTTCCCCGCATGGAGAACAATGCCTTTGGTATATGCAGCCTGCATAAGCTTAAATGGAATGCACGATCGATCTCTCGGCTTTGACAGGTATAGGTGTCCCTGGACCACTAGCACAAAGCTCTAGGAGGCGGCTCGCGACAAGAATGAATATATCATGACATCAAGATCACGATTGGACCTCCAGGGTTCCCATGGGGATCTCAAGTTTCCGATACCCATCATGATTTCGCATCGATCATTTCCATGTAGAGTGTAGTCTGACACGAGCTAGTACGATTAACGAGATCCCTAGATCGCCTTTACATCATGTTCCTGAACCTTAATCTACTCACGGCAGGGACGTAGTGCTGACGCGAGATCCACGCGTGAATCACGAAAGACGCGCTTATACTTTGCGGTCGTGTCGTGACGTAGCAACGAAACAAATTGACGTACCTGGGCAGTTGAGGGAGGGGTTGGAATGAGGGTGGATGAAGTATAAGAAGAGGGCAGGTTTCCCTTCAACAACTCATCAACGCGGTCTCATCAGCATCAACAACTTCTACTTCAATCTCCACCTCACACTCCAAATCCGACTACCAATTTTCGAATACAACACATCGCAATGGCGGACCAGTACAAGCCCACTGGTGAGTACTTCATCTGAAGCAATACAGGACACAAACTGACCTTCAATTAGAGCACGGCGGTCTGAAGCAAGATGGCACCCCCGACAAGCGCGTGGGCACCGGCGAGTTTGCCCAGGGTAAAGTCGACCCCCATGAGGCCGGAAAGCAGGGCGGACACACCTCTGGCTCTGGATCTGCCTCTGATGATTCGTCCAGCGGCAATTCTGGCGGCAGCGCCAAGGGTCGTAAGTATCGCTTTCCTTTGAAAACAAGCAGTGCTAACATGCAATGCAGAGTTTGCTCACGGCAAGGTCGACCCTGTAGAGGCTGGGAAGAAGGGTGGAAACTCGTAGATAACCAAGTACGAGACGAACAGGTTCCTATTGCGCGAGAAGGGATTTTGCGTAGGGATTAGTCATCACTAATCAGTTGAATGAACCATTAGATCTGCGCCTCCATGCTTGAGTCACTCGCACCGAAAGTGAACTATACGTCGTAATGGTGTCCAATGCGTGATCTGGAGAATTCACTGGGGCAAGTACTTCGAAACGTGGAGGTTGCCTTAGTTCCTTTCACAGTATCTGCCATCGATTGGGTCAACACAGCAACAGAGTGTTGGGCAATGTCTTTCGAATGTTATGTATAGTGCTGATTATTCCATCGGCCTTAAGTGTATATACATGACGAGAAGATAAATCGCTCCACGGTTAAAAAACACTCGTTGCCATCACCGGTGGCTCAAGCACTCTCCCAACAACGACAATGCGACATGATCCACTGGCGAACCCTTCTCTTCCTCAAACCCAGCTTCGTATCGAGTCACTCGTCCATTCAACAAGTGCTTCTTCACCAATAAAACACCGTTGGTGCCCACCATCCACTTTACAGAATCTTGGCTGGCTTCCATCACACTTCTTTGCTCGGTCTTTGCAGACGGGATCGGCATTAGGCGGTCGCTATTCTTCAGCTCCGCCGGCTTCTTCGCTTCCTTCCACACTTCTCGTGTCTGTCGCTTGAAGTCTGACAAGGTGTCTGCAGGCGGCGAAAGGATATCCTCGAAGCCAAACATTGTCACCGAAGTCACACTCCATGCTGCGAAGCTGTGATCGAGACATAGCTTCATGTTCAGTTCTCCCCTTTTCATCTTTTCGTCTCGATGTGTAAGCAACGTGAGCGTTGCTGTCATGTTCCTCACAATCTGCCCAGCTGATCTCTTGCTCTTCCTGCTCTTCAAAACACCATCGACCGGGCCCCAATAGACGTGCACATCATATCTGGCTACCTTCTTCAGCCATGGGTGCTGCTTTTCCAACTTGCGAAGATGCGCCTCCATTTTCTTATCCCAATCTTGCTGTACGAAGGTGTTGACCCTGCCTTTGAAAGCGACTCCAATCTTGAGCTCTATTGCGTTGTTGAGTAGCCAGGAGTTGTATTCGCTAGCTTCTTGGAATCGGTGCGATTGGAGAGACAAGAGTCCGGTAGAGCCATAGTGTACTGGACATATCTGGATTGTGGTGTGCTTGCATTCGAAAGTCTTGAGCTTGAGTTGGAGGCCAAAAGTGAGCGGGGTGGTTGTAGCGTCAGGAGCAGACAGGTAGTTATATATCTCGTTTCGCAACTCGGGTGGAAGGCTTGGGAGGAGTTCGCGCATCGCTGAAGTCATATTGGAACGGAAAGGGAGGATTGTAGTCTCCAGGTGGTGTTCCGGGGTGGGAGAACAAAAGGTCGACAGTCGAGGAGGATGAAGTTATGCACTCTCAGCAACCAGATTTCAAAAGCTGTTGGGCGACCACAAGCGGGTGCTTGATGTTGCCAATCAGTCGTGGACAATGGGCGAAGCACGGGTGAACGCGAGATCACGTGATGCCGTCTGCCTCGTACACAAAAGTCAATGCGGTAAGCCACAGGGCTCGTGTGGGCGTTAGCATGACCTCGGACCTCATGTGGAAGATCAAGTACCTTCAGACGTGTGTGTCTCTATGGAAAGTGAAGTCTGCGATGCAGAAAAAATTCGTAGTGTGCAGTTTTTTACCGTCGTCTAGGTCGGCATCGGCTCGGCGCGCTACCGTTCGGGCATCGTTTGTGAGACGTTCAGGGATGGCATCCCGAAAATGAGGGGCACACGCATTTATATCATCTCTGCGAATTTCGTGTGCTGTGAAATATTAACATCTTACACTTTAACGATGGGAACCGTGGTTAGGTCGTTGGTAGGTACCTTGGAAATACAAGTCGCCTACTAGGGTACCAAGAGGCTTAGGTCATGGCAAGAATTCGGTAAAATTGAAAACGAGACCAAGTCATCAATATCGAATCTTTCAAGTGGTATCGTTTGCGAAAGAATGGTTTGACAGAATTTTAGTTGGCCGCGCTGCTAGTGTGGTTGCCCAAGGATCGAAAGGTGTATATTTGGTCTTGCTATTACTAGTTCAGATTTTGTGTGCTGCAGGGCCAGAAACGACTTGGTGTGACATCGACGTCTAATATATCATGCAGCAAGTAGTCCGTTGACTCATTGTTCAGAACGTGCCTGCGCCACAATAAGCGAGAACGCCCCTGGTACCTGCCGCCCTTCTCGTGTGGGAGCGACGCGACCATCACATTTACTGTATACGAGACCATGTATACCTCCTGCGCATCGGATGAGCAAGCTGTAATCACGTGTTGTTTCCACAGCCTCACAGTTCAGCGACTGGCATTTGATGTCGTCGTGTATACCTTCAGGCTATCAGATGAGCAGCTCGCCGTCACAAGCAGATTCACATGATTGTGTTGATTTGCGGTAAATTCCATGGAAATTGCCATTTTACAAGCTAATATACTACGACCAGAAGCTATCAGACAAACTGCCCATGACACGGTAGTCGCCCAGCTACCTCAACGCCAGTCAACCTGAACGCCATGCTACCCATTTTTATGCGCGGTCTGCGGCAGCCTTTGCCTTTTCGAGCCTGGTACGTTTCCTACGGAGGTTCTCAGACTCAGTATCGCGCTTGTTCTCGCCGTATTCGATGCGCTTAAGGAGCTTGCGCTTCTTGTTGGACAACATCATCTTTTGCCTGTCACGCTCTTCCTCCTCCGCGCGCTTCTTCTTGTCAAATTTCTTGCGAATAGCGGCATTTTGCTCCTTCTTGGTGGGCGCCTTGACCTCAAGCTTCTTGCCGGTGGCTTCGGCCTCAAGTTCGCGCTGGTGCTGGAGACGTGCAGCTTCGCCTTCTGAGATGTCAGACTCAGCGTCGGACTCGTCGTCAAAGCCATCAAAGCCATCAGCACCGCCCTCGGCATCTGACTCGCTGTCGTCCTCGTCATCATCGTCGCTGTCGGCGACATCCATGCCCTCGCCGACCTCCACAGAACCTTCACGATCAGCGACAGCGTCCATGTCTTCGTCGTCATCGTCGACCTCGAATGCGTCCGCGTCCTCGTCTTCATCGGCCAGGTCCTCGAATGCCTCGGCTTCGCCATCTGGCTGTTGCGCCGCGAGCGGCAGGTTGGGGTCGTACTCGCCCTTTTTGGGCTTGACCCATGGGCTCAGGTGAGGTGGTAGCTCAGCACCAGGCGCGTACAGGTCAGGTCGCAATAGCTTGCCCTGGTTGATGCAGTCCCATACCCACTGTGGCTGGACGTAGGTGCGGCCTGGCTTTGTTGAATGTGGCCACTGTACCTGAGGGGTAGCAACGTCTTCGGCGCCAGCAGCAGAAGCTGCGTTCGATAGAGGTGGTCGGTCGACGATTTGATGTGTGATGTTAGGGTCAGACTCATTTGTTGTGAATGCGCCATCTCCGAGTATGCTGTCCCAGCCAACGCGCTTGCAACCGAAAGCCTTCAGAATGAATTCGAGCGATGCTCTTGGTACCTCACGAGCTAGGTAGAATGTGAAAGGCGCAAACAGAGAAGCAATCTCGGCGCTGCTTGCTTGGGGCTGCGGGAGGATGTCTGCGTCCGGTGCTGTAGGCTCAAACTTGTCGATACCCTCAGTATTCTCCTCCTCGTCATCGTCCTCGACATCGGCCTCTGCCATCTCTACCTCCTGCTCGTCCTCTTCATCGGCCATAGCGGCGACCTTGTCAGCCTTGGCTTGTGCCTCCGGGTTGATCTCGACGTCGTCATCGTCGCGGTTGGATGCGCCATTCGTAGCGTTGGCCTTAGCCTCTAACTGGAAGGCGGCCAGCTCACCGCCTTGCTCATCGCTCTTGGCGTTGAACTTGGGAGGGTATACGAGACCGACTGAGGTGTATAGGCGGTAGTTGACAAAGCCCAGTAGCGTAGTGTAGAACTCAACGAAGGTGCCCATGATCCTGAAGTCGATGTCGCCACCTGTGCGCTGTACGAAGCGGTACGGTACGAGCCATAGGATGTCCTGTCCCTGTATAGTGGCCTGGTAGTAGATACCCTTGATGGAGAGGAAGGACTTGCGGAGGGCATGGGAGGTGATGACATGGTGCTCAAATTCGCGCGTCAGTCGCTGGCAGAGGGCGATGGTCTTTGCGGGGATGTGGTCGCTGGATGGGAGGTTGGCGAACAGGAAGAGCATAGACAGGGCATCGTCGAGGTCGCGGAGAGCGTCGACGAAAGTTGGATAGCGTTCCTTGATGATGTGGTCCAGCTTGACCTTGGGCATAAGGTTCTTCTCCAGGCGCGCAGCATCTCCAGCCTCGCCACGACCAAGAGCGCGGCCAATCTTCTTTGCGACAGACTTGTGCTCGCGGAACTTTGCGAGAAGCGGCTCGTGCAAAAGGTATTGGATGTCCTTGGTGTAGTAAAAAGTTGTCTGGGCAGTAGAACCCTTGGAGACCTTTTTCTTGTTGCGTGGCTCACGCGGGTAGATACCCTTGAAGATACATAGCCGTCTGAAGTCTGGGAGAGAAATCTGAAGCTTCTTCACCGCGCGAGTACGAGTGATGTAATTTTTGGCTGCACCAGAGGTGCCTGCGACCTTGTATTAGTATTTTGCGTGTCGCCATGGCTCAAATATACACATACCCTTCTTTTTGGAGCGTCCGGCCATTGTGAGTGCTGGATAGCTTCAGGACACTGAAATGCTGTTCTGGGCGAACTTTTGGTGGCACAAAAAAGTTGGAGATGCGACGGCCGCCAGCCGAGGAGCTGCCGGCGTTAGCGCGTTCGGCTAGACAGGGGTCCATGTTCACCAGAGCTCCGCGATGCCAGAGATGCGATGCGATGCTCGTCATGGCGCCAATGCCTCGATAACATTGGCTCCAATCATGTCCGACGAGTTGCTTCTGTTTGGAGCTGCTGCTGCAGTACGACTGCTGCTTTCCACCGTCTTTCCCGCTTTGCCCGACCTTCTGGGCGGCCGTGTGGAAGTGTCCACACCAGTCACCAGCTTCAAGCGATGTACGCATACCAATGCACGGGAAGAATACACACTGACAATCGAATAGTACAGGAAGGCGTCTTTCTCTACACCCACAACGTCTCTCCATACGATGGCGGCATCTACCACCAGGCGCCCCTCCTTCTGCCACTCTTCGCGCTTCTCCCCAGTCCCGCCGACTACCCCATCGCTACGACCGTACTTTACACTGTGGTGGACCTGTTGAGTGCATATGCCATTGGGCAGATGGCAAACAGTGGCCAGAATGTAGCAACTAGGCTGTTCACATCATCGCGGAAGAAGCTAAGATGGAGCAGCCTAGCCATTACAGCAGGGTAGGCGGAGCATTGCACCCACCCATATCAGACCAGCCTTATACTGACTCTGACCAGCTTCCTCTTCAATCCCTTCACCATCGCCACGTGCCTGGCGCGCTCGACCTCGGCCTTCTCGAACCTGTTCATCTTGACTGCCATGGCCAAAGCCTCCCAAGGAGCCAGCAGCACCTTCATACTTGCCTTGTCTTTTGCTGCGTACCTGTCTATGCACCCAATACTTTTATTCCCGCCTCTTCTACTTCTCCTCTATGATGCACGCGCCATGAAGACCAAGACGACGCCCAATTTTTGGACTTTCACAGCTACACATACCGTCGGCTTGGTTGTTGCTCTTGGTGCATTGCTGTCAGCGTCTGCTTTCATGACGGGCTCATGGGACTTTTTGGGTGCTACCTACGGCGTCAGGCTTCTACTCCCGGATCTGACGCCAAACGTTGGTCTGTGGTGGTACTTCTTCATCGAGATGTTTGACTCATTCCGCGAGTTCTTCTTGGGCGTCTTTTGGCTACACGCTGCTTCGTACATGCCAGGCCTAACTATCCGCCTTCACAAGCAGCCACTTTTTGTCGCCTGCACTTTGACTGGTGTATTTGCCATTTTCACGCCATATCCTAGCATAGCCGATGCTGCTTTGTACCTTTCCCTTGTGCCTCTATTCAGGCATCTGTTTCCTCGTGAGTATCCGCCGCGCATCGTACAAAACGAGACTAATACCTAGCAGTCATGCGATACACTTTCATGGCGTCCGCGGCCATTTTGTATGCATCGGTCCTTGGGCCCGCATTCTACCACCTGTGGGTGTATGCTGGCTCGGGCAACGCAAACTTCTTCTACGCCATCACTTTGGTCTGGAGCTTGGGCCTGTCCATCATCCTTGGCGACTCGATGTACGCCGCATTGAGGGATGAACTCGAGGTCGAGCGACCGGAGTTGCAAGGAAAGGAGGTCACGCGGATATGATCCTATGTAAAGATATCGTTATGCTTTAGAATTTACGTATGAACCACTATTCCGTCACTTCCATGCATCGTCAACCCTCATCCAAGCACTCTAGCTGATATATGCAATGGCTGCCATGCGTTGTTCCACATTTGGCTGTACTGCCGCACGACAACCGCTTTCACGTTTCAACCAATTAAACGTTCTTACATCCATATAGCGCCTAGATCCCATCCCGATGTCTGCAATCGACGCACGACAACTCCCCAATGCCACTGGATGTCCACTCCATGCAATCATACATGCGTGCGATTCACTCATCATGATAGCTCGTGGCACTGCCGTCCGCTTTCAGGCCTCTCACCATGACTGCTGTTAGTCCTCACTCTCCTCGTAACTATTTAAAAGTGGCAGAGAAGCTGCTCTTATATCTATTTTCACCTTCACTACTCGTGTCTCACCTGCAACAAGAGGTTTTTTATAAGCGCAATTTCACTCCCACTTCACCGCAGTTTAACTAGCTATTGAGAGGCATATAAGAGGCACTCACCTCTCCTTTTCAGCTGTCTCTCTGCATTGCTCGATCACGATACTGCAATAGCACCACACTTCTACTTCTGCTTCCTCTACTCGCACACTACTACCACATCCCAAACACCAGCATACCCAACACACGATGGCCGCCATTACCTTTTCCGCCCGTGAGATGGAAGTTCTCGCTCTTGCTTGGCAGTGCATGGAGCAGCAGCCCAAGGTCAGTATCTCTCCACCTCGCCCTCCACATCCATTCGACTCCCACTCCCTCCTTCTCCCACGCATACTGACCCAGCCCAGATCGATATGCAGAAGCTCGCCTCTCTCACGGGCTACACCACCGGCTCCGCCTCCGTCACCTTTGGCAATATCAAACGCAAGATCAAGCTGCTAGGCGAAGGCCTCGCCGCCGACGGTCCTGCAACCCCCAAGAACGGCGCAGGCGCAGGCCGTTCCAAGGCGTCCGCCACCCCCAAGAAGCGCGGCACCTCCTCTGCCACCGCTGCCGACGACGAGTCGCCTACCAAGCGCGCGAAGAAGCAGTCGGCCAAGAAGAACCGCATGAACGAGGATCAGGATGATGATGAGGACTTCGCACCCAAGGTCAAGAAGGAGGAGTTGGCGGATATCAACCAGGCGGCTAATGACTTCTATGGCCAGCTGCAGGCCGCGGCGCAGGCTGAGTTCGAAGAGTCGTTCTGAGGGCAAGGCAACGACCTAATTCGATGGCAGGGCGATGACCAGTAAGGCGGGAAGACGTAGGAGGGCGGCCAAGTCGATCAGGGTGCCCGGGCTAGGAGAGGCGTTGAGAGGTGTGCTTGGGCGCTGATGGGTTGCCGCAGAGGGACGCTTTTCTTGTCTTTTCTTAGCACTGCATTGGATGAGATTATGGTTGCGCATGGTGCTCATGTGCCGAAGTCATGTCATGTACTGACTCTGATGGCGTTGATGGCTCTTTACCTTCGGATACTTGATCATGTTCATACACAATGCGAACATGGAACAAGCACGGTGGAAAAATATTCATGGTGAAATGTGTGAGATGAAGTATGCGGTTCGCTAACTACCAGATATGTCTGCAGCGACGCGCGCTTGTACACCGGTTCCGTAAGATCAAGCCCTAATATCCCTTATAGAAATACACTGATAGTGAATGTCCCCAGTAACTCCAAACCTATATCTGCCCTACTCGGTTGAAACGAAACATCGGTCGTACACTTATTTCTCCTCCCCAGGTTACACAACCGTCTCAGAGAGCAGCAATAGCCTCTCTCAGTACGTCCAAGGCTCTGTCGCCCACGCCTTCGAGACCCTCTCTGAGAGCCCAGGCAACGTCGCTCTGCACACCGAGGGGTACATACACACCTCCTTCATCACGGTTGACCTCCATCCGCTCACCCAGTCGAGATGTGTGCTCCCACTCGCGAGCAGCCTTCTCGGCGTTGTCGATAATCTTGCTGGGGATACCGCACATGGCAGCACAGTGCATGCCAAAGCTACCCTCTGCAACGCCCTCCTCAAGCTTGTACAAGAAGGTAATGGACTTGGAAGACTCGTCCACATGGATGCGCATTCGCTTGTTTTGAACTTCAGGGTGGAACTCGAATTCCTTGGCGAGAGAACGGTAATGTGTAGCGAAGAAGCCAACACAGCCCACACGAGATGCTATGTCGTGGAGCACAGCTTGCGCGACTGCGACACCGTCATAGGAGGATGTGCCACGGCCAAGTTCATCAAGAATGACGAGAGAACGAGGTGTAGCTTCCGAGAGAATCTTTTGGGTCTCGGACAGTTCGACGAAGAATGTAGACTGGGCTGCGAAGATGTTGTCGTTCGCACCGAGACGTGACATGATGCGGTCCACCGGTGTGAGCTTTGCAGATGTGCAGGGCAGGTAGCAGCCGACCTGCGCCATGATGACTGCAATACAAGTCATACGAAGAATGGTAGATTTTCCAGCAGCATTGGCACCTGTGAGCAAGCTGATGTTTGATTCGTCCCCACCAAGCCTGATATCGTTGGGGATGAAGTCGTCCACAGTGTTGAGCATACAGGGGTGACGTAGCTCTTCGAACTCAACAACGGTGCGTTTGCTTTCCGAGAACTGTGGACGACAGCTCGGTTCTCCGAGTGAGGACGATGCTTTGGCGAGACTGATCAAGCAATCAAGCTGAGCAATGATCTGGACAGCAGCAAGCCAGGTCTTGTAGTTTTCGTCAAAGCGAACACAGAACCGCGATGCTACTTCGCGTACGATTTGACCATGAGTCTCTTCGGCCTCCTGGAGAGCTCGGACAAGCTTGCGCAGCTCAGGAGTGTAGTACCGTGAAACTTTAGCCGTAGCTGACATCTGATCCCATGTGTTAGGCACCTTGACCTTCTTTGGGACTTCCAGTTGATAGACTTCTTTGCCGATGTCTTTGAAGACGATGCCGTTGTTCCCGAGCTCTTTGCGTGCCTTTTTGAGAAGCTGGTCCAGGTTGGCTTTGCACTCGTCAATTTCCTGTTGGCTATTATCAAAGTCCTCTTCGACACCAGGCTCAGGAACAAGAATGGCTTCCTTCTTCGCTAGGTCGCGATCAAAGGCTGATTTCCAAGGATGCAATGCAGAAGCAAGGTCTGGCATGGAATTGATGAGTTGTCCAATTACACCTTCGCCTTTGCTGAACTGCTTCAAAAGACTCACAGTATACTCAATCTGCTCGAATCCTTCCAGGACCTTCAAGAAGTCCTGGGCTTTGCAGCGGTTGGCATGGACACGTGAGATGAGTCGCTCTAGATCAGGTAGTTTGCTGAGCGAGGCACTGAAGTTGTCCATGATTGTCGAGTCTGCGTTGAGTGCATCCACGGCATCCAAGCGAGCATTGATCTTCTGTGCGTCTGCTAGCGGGTGGCATACCCACTGTCGGAGCAGTCGCTTGCCAAATGGTGTGATGCATCGATTCAGCATTGCGAAAAGGGTGCCCTCGGTAGACCCGTCAAAGCTGTTGGCGAATATCTCAAGGTTGATCAAGCTCTGGCCATCTAGGACTAGGGTGGTGGATTTGCGGATCGGGTCATACCATTGGAAATTGCCGCATGTAACTAGATCACGCTCGATCTTCAGGGTGCGAAGGTACTGCAAGAGCGCACCGAAAGCTGACATGACCAACTCCTGTTCTCTCGCTTCTCGCAACACAAGCGGCCAGGCTTCGACGTTGTCCTCTGTCGGCGATTCGAAGTAATTGTTCGATTCGATTTCGCGAATCGTTATGTCCGCGGGCCAGAACTCCTTGCTTGGCTTCAAGTAGTTCCAGATAGTGCTTGGGGCTGTATTGTTCTTCAAGATGCGGAGTGCTTTTGCCGAAATGCATGACTTCTCAATGAGCAGCTCACCCGGTCTCATCTGCGCGATGAGTGTTTCAAACTTTGTCATATCGATATCGTCTGCAATTTCGCAGAGCTGGAACTGTGCCGTTGCAGAGTCGACGAATGCGACTCCGAATGCAGGAAGGTTGTCTCTGTCAATCTCCTTGATGGCCATGCAGTAGGTCGACATGTCACTCTGAAGCATGCCAGTGTCGACAAGCGTGCCAGCAGTCAGGACGGCAGCCAGTTCTCTTCGGATGACTTTGTCTGCCTTCTTTGTAGTAGACTTCTTGTCGTCACGTTCACGCATCTCCTTCGCTAAGGCCGACTCCATCTGGTCAACCCTGGCAACCTTATGGCCAGCCGCTACGAATTGGGTAGCCCACATGTCCAAGGACGCTTCCGGCACTCCAACCATTCTCATGTTGACTCGATCTGTCAGCTTGAGGTCGAACAGTTGGTGGCCGATGGAGGCATCTTTCTCGTAGAGCTCGTAGAATTTGCCTTTCTTGAAGAAGACAATGGTATCCCAGAACTTGCTCTTGATCTCCCAGTATTGCTTCTCGAATGGCGAAAAGGCGTTCATTGCGCCTGGGGGAATATAGAGTGTGCGTGGGTCGTAGTCAGGATGGTCACAGGGATGGCGATCTGCGTCTTCCATATTCGCTAGCCACGGGTATCGCTTCTCGGGCTCGGAAGCCGAAGGTCTCTCTTTCCTCTTATTAACGTCCTTCTTCGTGTCTTGGCTTGGGCGCGGCACATAGACCATGGGGTTCTCGGCGTTGTATGTCCACTTCTGCGCGGTTGATGTGCCTGACATTACCACGTCTTCTTCTGTTTCCTCCTTGAAGTGTATGACTGGTGGGGAAGAGGAGGGCGCGGACTTGATGGTTGGCTTTGTCGATGATGGTCGTTTGCGCTTCTTCGAGACGACCTCGTCGTCTGAGTCGTCCGGTACGATGAAGTCGTCGACATCGTCATCGATCATGGCCTGCTGAGTTGCAGCATCCAAGCCAAACTCGTCGTCTGAATCTTCTTGCACGCTGACCCTCATACGCTTGGTGGCTCTGCCCCTGGAGTTGTTGGCAATTGGGCCAAGCACGTCATCCTCATCCTCGTCGTCGTCTGATTCGGCATAATTTACACTTTTCCGGGCCTGCATAACCTGTAAGCTGCTATTTCGTCCTGCAAGATCTATGTTTGCGTACCTTTCGCGAGGGACTACTGAATGCAACGCCTGCAACTTCTGACGAGATGTGGTTAGTCTCAGCTCTAAAGACTGTGAATAGAGTGGGTACAGACCATTCTCCTTGTTCCTTCCCTGGGGTGTGTCTTGCTCCTGCCGTATAGGGCTGGACGGCACAGGCGCGTCACTACTGGGAATGGGCGTGATGGACGCGGGAGGTCTGTTGAAGGCAGTCTTGGACAGGGTAGAGACTGGTGTCTTCTTCAGGGTAGGAGCCAGTGTCTTCTTGACTGTGGTTGGAGTGGATGGTGCGGGGCTGGGCGAATTGGTCGACTTCTTCTGGAAGAAGCCCAGAATTGACTTCTGGTTCTTCCCTGACTGTGAGCCGGACGGTGGCTGCGACTTCTTCTGCGAGGGGCGAGGCGTGGACATTTCGTTGCCTTCAACACCACGCACCATGATTGCAATTGATAGAAAGGAGAGGTGTGGAGGTGTAGCAATGGGAACGGAAAGAATGAAGGCTGCTGATGCGTACCTGAAGCGTTCGCTAATTAATCCTGGGGTAAGTACGCGACACGGCGACGCGTCAAAGTCGCGCTAAGTTAGTTGAGGATGATGTAATCCAACCCATGTCACCTCACGCTGAAGAGAGTCGAGCCATTGACATCCTTTTCACCACCCCAAACTGAACATGTCGTCTTGACCATGAAAGCTTCTTACTATACCCAGAGTGGTGATTTGTTCGAATTGCAAATCTTCCTTGTTCTACACGACTCTCTCTGCATTCCAACTGCGAACCGATGCATGCAAAGAGACCTAATTACAGGGCATCTTGCTGCTTTCATGTACCGTGGCATTGGTTCCATTGACTAGTTCGTCGCATACGGTAGTAGTACGTGTAGGAGCTCTTCACTCTGGTCGTCTCTCGATACCAACGACTGGCGAATGCTCAGAGCTCAGAAGCCGCGGCAACACTCGTTCGGGTAAGACGAGATGCTCAGATGCCGGAAACCTAGGAGTCAAGTGCCTCGAAACTTTTAAAGCTGTGTGATTAGCCGGTGGTTGGCTAAACACTTCCCCAGAGCAGATGCCGATAGTACCCCACTTGCATCATGCGGAACATCGGAAAGCTGTCGGGAAGGTGGGCTCTTGAGAATTCGGCGCAGTATTGAACCGGTGTCTGAACTTCTGATGCTATTAGATACTTGCTCTTCTCTTGATACCACTTGAAACCACTCGACCTCACATCACAATGGCTGACCTCTCGCAAAACAAAGCTGTGAAGCTCGTCAAGCATGCCGCAGCGAACGGTTATGCAGTCTGCGCAACATGCTGCTACAACGTCGAAGGAATTCTCGCATCAGTCCGTGCCGCTGAAGCCAAACGCGCGCCCTTGATCATTCAGCTTTTCCCATGGGCTATCGAATTCGCCGGCGGTATCCTCATCCATGCGGCGCGCGAAGCTGCCGACAACGCATCGGTACCAGTCGCATTGCACATGGACCACGCGCAAACGCCTGATATTGTCAAACGAGCTGCGGGGTACGAGAAGGGTCTAGATGGCATTATGGTTGACATGAGTCACTACGACGATAATTTGGAGAAGACACAAGAGCTGGTCAAGTACTGCAACCAGCGTGGAATCGTGACAGAAGCCGAGCCAGGACGCATAGATGGTGGCGAGGACGGCGTAGCAGATATCGCAGGCCTAGAAGCCATCCTCACAACACCCGAGCAAGCAGAAGACTTCGTTGCAACGGGCATCAACTGGCTAGCGCCGGCTTTTGGCAATGTGCATGGAAATTATGGACCACAAGGGCCTCAGCTGGATTACGCGCGATTGAAGCGGATACATGCCAAGGTCGGCGATAGGGTGAACTTGGTGCTGCATGGTGCGGGCAAGGAGTGGTTCCAGGAGAAGCTCCTGAAGGAGTGCATCGACTGCGGCATTGCCAAGGTCAACATTAACGATGCCTTCAACAATAGCTTCATCGACATCATGAAGAACGAGGCCGGCAAGACGCCCATTACAGGACTACTTGTCAATGCTACCAACGCAATGCAAGAGGACATTGAGCAGTACATTGAATGGATGGGCTCAGCGGGAATGGCAGATAAGATGTAGGATACGAATGAATGTATGTAATGGCCAATAAATGAAAATATAAGACAATTCAAGATTTTTGGGCTGGCCGACTGCGCGTACGAAGTATTGTTGGGCGTTGGACTGCTTGAGCTGTGGGTGATGCATTAGGTAACGAAGCACTTCCACCCGAATGGGGAAGCCGCTGAACGCTGTGCTTATTCCACCTCACCTTTCATCACCGCCAGCTCATCAACCCATAATTATTAGTGCATCAAACCATGCGCCATAGTGTTT
>Ga0265780_10001265_pt1 | contig 36262 bp, 37 predicted proteins | sample P1T30metagenome_FD_192432 | JGI IMG/M metagenome (GOLD analysis project Ga0265780, IMG submission 192432) | Plant litter microbial communities from East Loma Ridge, Irvine, California - P1 T30 | ecosystem: Environmental > Terrestrial > Plant litter > Unclassified | place: USA: California...
GCACTATACAAACACTGGCGCACATAGACCCAGAACGCAGCCTCGCGCAAAGTAGGCGCCGATGGATCCACGAAATGGTGTCCCTGGGAAGCTCGCAAGATGGCTGAAGTACCTATGAGATGATTCTCCTCATCGGATCCTGTATTAGAGGGTACTAGATGCACTCAGCTTCTGTGTTGGCACAGGCACAGACCACTCACCAATGAGTTGCTCGTAGAAGCGGAGGATCACAATAGCGCATAAGAGCGTCTCGTCATGGCTTGCGGCACTCTCATTGAGACGATCGATCAACAGGGGGATACAACGGTGGTATGCTGCGTCGGCGTTGGCCTCTTCCCTTCGATGTTGTGCCGCGAACGACAAGACAGCGTGGCACAAGACTGGACATGTTTTCACTTTGCCTGGCACGCTTAGAGTGAATTGCCGGGTCGCATCGGTGCAATCAAGCCAGCGTCCGAGGTGCTCTGTGTAGTGGTGAACGAGGACCGCTTCATCATGTGTCAGGGGCACTGGTGTCTGCGAGTACGGTCGAGTTCCCTTCGGGGCTTTGACAGGCAGTGGGTAGGAGCCGTGGCTGATACTAGGATCGCTTCCATCGGTTCCACCAGATTGCCTCCTCGAATCGCGCAAGACCAACGGCTCGTTGTCTAGAGAATGCTGACCCGTGGTGGGCGTGGAAGCATGCGGCTCGGAATGGTCCTCGGCCCGACTAATTCTCCTCGATGTAGACTGATTGGGTTTCGGAGAAAATGTCCGGCGGCTGGCTTGCCCCTCTTCGCTACCCTCATCAACATCCATCGCCTCGCTGTCAGGACCGGATTCCTGTGTAGCAGACCTGCCATCTTGCGGTTGATAGACCTTGAACTTGTTCTGAGGCGCGTCCCATTGGCAGGGTCGGTTCTTCTTGCTGCAGGCCTTGCATACCGGACGCATCTCGTCACCTGGCGCCATTTAGCAAGATTCAAAAGGACAGAATGTGGCAGTATCAGGACTAACACTTGACGCGACGAGCTCGACAGGTCAAACTGTTGTGGTATATACATGTTAGCCACCATGTCTAGGGTGCGCTGACGAGACCACTCACCAGCCGCTTCTGGATCGATAGTTACCCATGACTGCAGGAATCGATAATCGTACACGGTATCTCGACTCGAGATGCTTGACTTGACGCCAACGGGAGATATGCAACTGGCAGTGTGCGTACTGAATGGCGCACGGGAATTCTCCACACCTCGCTGGGTCTCCGGTTGTCGTCACTCACAAGACCAATCGCTTTGGGTAATAGCGCGAATCCAAGCCGCTCTGATGTTGAAATGTCAAGCCCTCACCGCAGCAGCGAACTGCAAAGCTTTCCTAGGACATTTCCCTGGAGCAAGTGGCCATTTTAGATCGCTCCTGATTCGTCGGAGAAGCAGCTCCGCAGGTGTCCTCCGAGTGCGACCGGGCACGTACTGAAGCGCGCATTTCTGGTCCGGGCTGTGGGCGCCGTCTATTGTACTTGCCCGGACTGGCCCGTGGCGTTAAGGCAAGCGAATCTGAGCGAATCTGAGCCCCAGTCAGAAGCCTCACATCCTAGAGACCACGCTGCGACCTGCATCTTAATAACGTGCAAATGCCGTCTCCTAGTCGCTCAGCTTGTTATGTATCGTCCTGCGGTCCAGGACTGAACGCTTAATGTGCCTGAGCACACTCCGGCAGGTCCATTTCAGCATCAGAACGTGTCACCACAGATATTTCCATATTCGAAGACAACATCAACAGAACGCAGAGAGCGGCTGGAGGTTCAACGGTTTCATTACTGCCTTCCACAATGCTGATCAAGTGAGCCCAGCAATGCATAGCAATCCGCTTTCTTCGCAGACGACATCAGCTTCATCTTGTTTGACCACGTTTCGTACAATGTTTTCGACCTATCGGACTCGAGACATCGATCATGGCGTAATACGAATCCGGTCTTGGGGATTCTAGATTGGTCTCTATAGCTACCGGAGTCCAGACTCCTGCTGCCAGGATGCGCTTGCAGATCTCGCCACCCATGGTCACTGAAATGCAGCGCCGTACTCCTGCGAGAGTGGCTACTGCTTCAGCACGGGCGCATTGTATCTATAGAGAGAATATTACCATACACACACATAGAGAGCCCTGAATCCAAGGACGCGACGTACGTACTGTTGTAATCTACACCTACTGCCACACCTACTACCACACCTGATAGGTTAACAAGCTCATGCTCCAATTTCATGTTCCACAGAAATTACCCAACGACCTCAATTTATTCTTGAATAGCATTATAGAGCCACTTTCATTCATATGGTGTGTAAATCATCTTGGCAGTCATCAGAATTGAGGCAACGTGACGCAGCATGGCTATCGGCCCGACTCCGACCATACCTGCCATTGAACTGGAATGATTACGCTACGGGTTCTGCTCCGGAGCTCCAATGAGACTCGGCTGGCACAAGAGCTCAGTTTCCTGTGCTGCAGGGTCGCAGGGCTGCCACTGAATCTGGCAGGGAATCGCATATCAGAAGTGCTGATCTCCTTTGTACACGCGTACAGTAGTATTTCATGCCGTGTCAAGAATGACCACGGTTTGGTTCATTTCAGGACCCTTCGTGTCACATGAAGTGGAATGGACTCGGATTTGATCGATCATCAGTTTACTAATCAGTCGCGCCACTGCTGGCCCGGGAGAAGGGGCAAGACATCTTCCCTACCGAATCCCTCTATGTGTTGAAACAGTACAGATACAGTCTGCACAACCTGCGCAGAGCCAGCATCACTAGGATCCTACAGACCCGCCTCTCAACTAATCATCCTCATGACAATCTCCACCGTCGCAAACGTCCCCGCGCTCACAGGCATAGCCCTCAACAACGTCGGCCCAATGCCCTTCCAAAATCCACCCAGTCCCTCCGCTCTATACGTCTTTGCGAAGCAATCCCGCATGCTGAGGTACTTCATGTCCTTGCCAAACCCATCGCTCTGCATCTTGCTCTTCACCACATCGAACGGATAGCTGCTAATCCACAGCATCTCGCCCGCGAGGCCACCATACACGGCGACTTTCAACGTGCTAACATCCTCGCGCTTGATATTATTGCGCGCCGCGTCCGCATTCATCAGGTACTCAAACGTCGTAAACCACACCCCGTACGCCTGCGCCTCGCGCATATACGTCACCGCCGTGCCGCGATACACGCCGCGCAGCACGCCCTGGTGCGCCGACAGCTTGCGCACGCAATCAACGGGGCCGGCATAGAGGCGATTCGCGCCGTGCGGCTGCGTCTGCAACCGGATGCGAATGTGCTCGATCGGGCTCGACAGCACGCTATTGGCGATTCCCGCAAACGCGCCCGCGGCATAGTACTGCGGGTAGGAGAGCTGCGCGGCGTGTCCACTGGCGGAATTCCGCGCCTCGAAGGCGCGGCGCGCGTAGTGAAAGCCGCCGAATTGGACGGACACGCACGCTCCGATGCCGACGAGGGGGGTCAGCGTGCCCTTGTAGAAAGCAGCCGGGCCTTCGTTTTTGTAGATTTGCGTCGCGGCGTCCAGGGCGCCCGTGTATTGGGATGTTGTTTGCAGGCGCACTTTTACTATGTCGAAGGGTTGGCCGAGGAGGACTTGGGCTACGCCTCCCACGGCGCCGGCGAAGAGGTCCTTGAGAGTCCGCTTCAGGCCGCTTTGATCTGGGGCTTCCAGCTCGTGCTCGGCTTGGGACATTGTGGTTGCGGTTGCCGAATTGGCTGGGTCCCGTCTCTTATCAAGTTGCGCACAAACGCTATCCCTGAGGTCAATTCAATTGTAATTCTCCCAGCTCTTTCTAAGACGATTGTTCGATAGTACCGGCTTTTTCGGTTCCTGCCTTGCCGGACGACAATCGCGTGTGGTGTATGTCAGATCCCAAGAGTAACATTCGAAATCCAATGGCGTGCTCCGCGCACAGACGCTAGCGTACCGACGGCTAGCAGCATCGCATGCCTCAAAAGGGTCATTGTATGCATGACATCAGCAGCATTTCCGATACAGTTACATTCTCGTAAATTTTTGTGTGTTTTTTTCTCTCTCTCTCTCTCTCTCTAAATCTATTGATATCATCTTTGCGCTTTCGCCCCTTCTACATGCGCGTCTTCTTCCAGCGCAAATATGTCGAGTATGAATATGGACAGTCGGAATATATCGTGTAAAGTACAGGTCTGCGTAGACGGAACCAAATCTTTCGAACGGGCATGTACCAACAAATCTCAATGAGCACATACCATGAAGCAAATGAAATCTCGCAGTCGCTAACAGGGCGCTAAAATATGTTCAAGGAGCTGCAGGAAAACCAAACGTATCCAGAGGGTCTCTCCGGATTCCAATATGTTCAAAGAACGTGCATGGCAGGGCTACCAGCACCTGAGTCTCTTCCAGAAACTCGGCTTCTTGGCACCCTCGTCTGGAAAGTCTGGTGCATACGGCGACGACTCGTTCAATTTCGGCGGCGGTAGTGCAGCAGTGCGATATGGTTGTGTGCCAGGGGCTCCCTGGGCGGCCAGTCGTCGTGCTTCAACAACACGTCTGACCAACACTGGTCAAAGTCAGCATATCCCCGTGCCAAGTGTCCCGCAAGACTTACGCGCAAACGTCTCCTCGATGTTCACCATCTCCCTCGCACTCGTCTCCATGAACCCGCACTTCCGTTGCCGCGCCCACTCCAGCCCGTCCTTCGCCTTGATCTGCCGCTGCCCTTGGAGGTCGCATTTATTCCCCGCGAGGATTTTCACAGGCGGGATTTTGCCATTGTCTATCCGATTGTCCTCCTCCATGTCGATCATCTCCATGTAATACTCGAGCGCATCGAGCGAGTTCGCGCTCGTGATGTCGTAGACGAGGAGAAAAGCGTCGGATTGGAGGTTGGATGCAGCCCAGAGACCGCGGTATTCTTCCTGCCCCGCGGTGTCGGTGAGCATCAGATAGTAAGGGACGCCATCTATGGTGCGCGTGACCGAGTACGAGTCCTCTGGTGACGGTGAAGGTGGTCAGTTTGTAGTTCGTATTGAATGGTAGTGCCGCGCATACCTATGGTTGGGTCGTAATCTGACGTCCACTGGCTTCGCACCAGGCGCAATGTGATTGAGCTCTTTCCTGCGCGCAAGTTAGCGACAAAGTTGGCACGCTTTGGAGGGGCGCGCGCACCACAACCACCATCTCCGCACACTGTAATGTGGACGCGGGAGCTCTCGTCCATGGCTCGCGTGTCCTCGTCTTCGTCGTCGGCGTCGTCTTCGTGTGTCGCAAGCTCGTGTGCCCAAGTCGTGTGTCCCAGCAGCCCTTCGTATCGCGTATTCCGTTTCAAGACCCAGGAGATAAATTACGACCAAACTCTAATGCGCGTCACACGTCCTTTGGCCGGTCGCGCAACTACAGTATATTATAGACAACAAGTAACAAACGAAAAAATCAGGACCACCAGAATGAGGAACACGAGCGTGGGTCAGCCCGGTCGGGTATTAAGAAAGACGGTAAAAGAAATGAGTGGCGATCCCCTCGTCTGGACTCGAGGCCCGGGGGGGATGACGATGAATCGGAGGTGTGCTCCTGCGCAGACGCTAAAGTTAACGACGCAATTATCCCGGTTAGTCGCAATCTTAATCCATGCTCCAACACGTGCGATTCGAGAAGACCAGCGAACGTTGCAGAATTTGGTTGGCGGGAGTGAATGGATTAAACGTCTTGCACTGAAGTCTGTAATGTAGCGGGAGGTTAAAATGTCGTTTTGCATCGCTGTGCAGCGCCCTTCTCGCTGTCCAACTTCAGCACATGAAATCCTTCCATGCCCAATTCATGCGATTGCCCGGCCCGTCCAAGGCCCATATACACTTTTCTGCCATGACCCATGTCCGGCTCGTTAAATGTGATGGGATTCTATATGTCCCAGCGCCTTGTGTTCCCGGCATCGAATCATCAGGCGGTCTCCCGCGACCCCACATGCCTCTGCACGTTGCCGGGCGTTGAACCTAGCGCCCGACCTTGGAAGAGTGAAGCCGAGTCAAGCCACAATGAGGCCATGATCATCTCCTTACCCGGGGCATCCCTCAATATCAGAAATGCTGTACGAGCTGTGCATTGTGATTAGTGAGAAATTGGCTGCATTTGACTCGCTGCAGTACGAACTATGTACATGAATCGGCGTGGTAGTACGCCGCGTGAATCCCAAACCTCCACCATGCGCTTGAGAAGTCGCCCAAAGGCTGTCAAATTACAGCCATGCCATTTTGACATATAGACCCGCTAAAAAGAGAACAGATACATCTACAAATGTAACAGGAAGCGCGACTGGCTTCGATTGTAAATCAGAACGTGAACCGCCGCTGTTGGAGCGAAAAGGATTTAGAAGAAAATTTGCACGGGGGTATCGTTCATACTGGACAATCTGCCGGTCTAATTGTCGTGGAAAAAGAAGGAAAATGAAGTGTCAGTTCGCTCATGAATCCGGCTCCGCCTCTTCTTCGATCTTGGGAGGCGGAATGAACCCTTGAGATGCAGCAGCCTCAACGCGGGCCGCTTTTGTTGTATGAGTATCACCAAGGGACCTCTTACTCGCTGGAGCCATCGCAGAAGGAATGGAGGCACTTTGCCCAGTCTCGGGCATTGAGCTTGGCAAAGTCATGTGATGGCGTGGAGACGGACTCTTCTTGCTCTTGTCGCTCGCTGCTGACGAAGTTCGTGGCGACACGCGACCTTGCTGTAGGTGCTGAAATCAGCTCAACATATATACGTCAAAAGACATGGAAAGACACTGCACATACCTGTTTTGCCCATCGTAAACCACACGAATTGCACAAGTCTCTGTTACCCGATGGCCCCCTGCGCCATTCAGGTGTAGTTCGTGTGTGGCAATTTGCGCAGTCCTTTTGCATCTGGCCAGCACCCTTTCTCCTCTTCCTCTTCTTCTTGGCCGCGAGCAAGGTCTGCACTTCCTCTGCAAGATATCTATTGCGCTTCTCCATCTGTCGGAGCTCATATTGCCAACTCGTGCTTCGGGTAGTCTTCAATTCGTCAAACACGTTGTCGTCAGAAGCTAAACTTTGATCCTGGTGTCCGAGTTGCAGCCCATTGTGACCAGGTTGAGTTGTTGCATTTTGTTCGGTAGTGACAAAAATAGCATCGGTCGAGGAGGTGATCGGAGTATTGGAACCCGTGTGATCTTGTACTGATCCTGGGTAGGGTGAATTGAGAGTGTGCTGGGTTGGAATCGAGTGTGTAGAGCCTCCACCGAGTCGCTCCTTATTTGTGTACATCGACGGCCGATGGTTAGCGCTGTTCCTTGAATACTTGAGTAAACGTGTCTGCCCAACAATGAAGGTGGGTTTTTGTCCCTCCGTAGCGTCTCCGGGGTATATCGTGGTAAAGGCCTGCAGCACCTGACCTCTCTTATTTATCATTTCGTGCTTCACCTCGCCCTTTCTACCAGATCTGGCAAGCTCAAGGATGCGCCCAAATTGGATTTTCGATTCTTGTCGCATGAGAGTTTGAATGCTCGTGCCGACAAGGTCCTCAGGTTGCTTGTCCAAAAGTTGGCGCACGTTTGACGAGACGAAGAGGAACATTCCAGAGGTAGACATCTTCGTCCACAACTCGTTGTCACCAACACCGCCAGACTCGCGGACGATGGTCTTGCTGAGTGTGTATACGGGTCGTTCTCTGCCCACCAGAATGATGCATTTGCGTCCTTTGCCTTGTTCCGTGTGCAGAGAGCCGTGGCCTTCGAACCACATGTAACCGCTATTCTTTCGCCGTATTCTGAAGACAACATTGACTGATCCGCCATTCGTTGTCTCCTTGAGCTCTCGTGTTACTGGCACGATATCACTGGGATGGCAGACAGACGACAGAGCTGTGCCAATAAGCTCACTGGGTTCATACTCCAAGATCCGGCTGCTGGAAGGCGACAGATAGAGGAAAAGTCCTTTGAGGGACAGAACGTGCACAACGTCATCTGTGTTTTCGAGGAGCACCTTGTCCCATATCCGCCTTGTGATTTCTGAATCCCCAGAACCGGTGTAGGTAGCGAGAACGTTCGACACCTCATCCTTGGATATGGTCTGGCCTTGCTCGGATTGCGGTTTCTGAGAATCGTTGAACACGTAGCTGGGCATGTTCATACCACGTTGGTAGTTGACTCTGTACGAGCCGTCTAAGAATTATTAGCTCTTTCTTTCCACAACACACAAGATGACTTACCAGAGTTCTTGTTTGTCATAGCACCCGGCTGCTCGACAAGATCAACTTGAAAACCAACAATGAACTTCACTGGGCCTCCAGGCTCCCAGGCGATAGGTATCATTGTCAGCAAGTTCATGAAAGGCTGTCCACCTCTTCGGTAGTTGATCAAGCTAATTTGAGCTTCGGCGCGGGTATTTATCATGTTCTTCAGGTAAAGAACCGAGTCGTCGTCGACGTACTTACGCTTGATACCTGCTTCGACTTTGCCGTCGGGGGACTGCAAAAATCGGCAGTTTCGACCAAGGATCATGTGTCTCGTGTAGCCAGTCAGGCGTTCGAAGTTCTCCGAGCAGTAGACAATGGGAATGTCATCCATTTCAGCGTCGCAAACCACGAATGCGCAGGACAAATCTACAGAGCCGATGTCTATTTCTGGGTCAGGCCTTGTAGCTACTCGCATGAGTACTCCGAGCATGTCAAAGCCTGTCGACGAGTAAGCGTCCTTAAACTGGGTCTTCTGATGTGGATTCGAGTGCATAGTGGAGGGGAATCCTCCAACTGGAGGTTTCCAAGCAGTCCGAAAGTCCTTTATTTGGTTCATCTTTTCCTCTGGGAGATCTTGCGCGGGATCGAGAGCGACAGGTTGCTGTGCTTTGAGAGACGACAGACTCATTTGCGTTGGCAGATTGCTCTTGGAGGAGGAACGTTGCTCACTCTGGGGCCGGGACTGTGAGGGCGCACTATTTTGGTCCTGGCTGCTTGCGCGACTACCCAATCCAGAGACGCCAGATCGTGTCTCGGGAGTGTTGCTCAATGAGGGTCGCTTGAAGTGGGCCTGCGGTATGGCATTATCCTGACTGGGGGCGGGCATGGGGCCTATGAATTCTTGTGTCACAGGAGATTCGAGCATGGACGTGTTGAACTGACTATTGGAAAACATGTTCATGTCCCCTGACATCATGTTGAGCGAGTCGTCCAAGTCCATTGACATGTTCATGCCGTTTGGGTAAGGGCTCATGTCCATGTCAAGCGGTGCGCTGGGATGCAGGGGCGAGGCATATGCGGAGCCTGGGGCAGCCATGGTCGAATAGGGCGTGTTCTGGTTCTGGAACTGAGTGTTGAGTCCCATGTTGTTTGTAGAGTTCCTGTTATGTTGTGACATATCGCCCGAGGCGCGGGAGAAAGTCGGGTTGTTGCGCATCATGTCGTTCATGCCGGCTGCGTGCATGTCGAACTGGAAATCGCCAGCATCGCCGGGGTCGCCAAAGTTGAGCATGGACAGGCGCCTGCTCTCTGGCGACATTTCCATGGGCTGAGTCCTGTTGCTGTTGGCGCCATTGTTGGCATAGACAGGCATGCTCCGTCGCCTGATGTTTTCCACCTTATCGTTTTGGCTGACGATCTGTCGACTATCAATACCGTAAAACTGGTCCAAGGCGTCATATGGACTTGCCTGATCCAAGCTCTGCCCTTGATTCATGTCTTCAAAACCGCCCATGCCATTGTCCATGTTGTCCATCATGTTCTGCCTACCCGATGGGAAGGACCGCATCGGGTAGGGATAGCCGTTTCCATTCATGACGGGCGCATCGACGACGAATGATGCGAGAGATGGAGTGCTGGTTGGGGGTGGGGGTGGAGGTGGAGGCGGAGGCGGAGGCGGATGAAGGACCCTAGTGGACTCGGTCGATGCAGGCGGTATTTGGGGGCATTGCAGGGCGGGCTGTGGGCAGCTGTTGACGTGCAGTGGGTGGTGTGGTGCGCAGTGGGTGGTGGGAGGTCGAGCCGGGTGTCTGCAGCGGCGGCGGTGGTCGGAGGGCGGCCACAAAGGCGACAACGGGCCCGCGCGTGTGGCTTCTCGGTGTTTCTTCGTAGAGCGGGTGTGGCGATGAATAGTAGAGTTGCCGAGACCGCGCAGTGAGGTCTGATGTGCAGTGCGAGGGGTGGACGCTGAATGAACGCGCCTAGTGAAGCTAAGACGGCGCTTGAGGCTTCTACGCTATCACGAGATGGAGCGACCCAGGGCGAGCCCAACAGCACGCTGCACGCCGCACGCGAAGAGTTGCGGAGGCGTGGGGTGGGCAATGCGGCGCGACGCAAGGCTGGGTCCTATCGAATTCGTGCGAGTGCTATGGCATTCTGCAGACCTGCATGTGTATCGTCGGGCGCATCGGTAAAACCACTGGCCGAATTACGTCCACCGACGATGCACGTACTGAGTTGCGCGCTACCAACTACTAACAGTCGACCGCTGCCTGTCTGCGTCTCACACGCATCAAAACGCCGTTGACGGGCTGGCATGCCGGGGCGAGCTGTTTCAGCGCTGCCAGCCTGCCACCATCCCAACGTGCATGCCCGCGTCATTCATTCAACACCACGTGACCAGTGGGCCTGTACATAAATTGCGGGGGTCCGTGCACGCATAGCGCGTCGATCCCGAAATGTTTGAAGTGCAACCACAGGATGACGGTCGTGGTGGCCCGGACTGCAACCATGCGCTGACGCAGAGTATTGGAGAAGCAACACAGACGCCATGATTGTACGAACAGCACTCGGATCAGGCCCGCGGGCAATTGCGCGGAGAGCGTCGAGGCCCCTACCGCAGTTCCGCTTCATCTCCACCGAAACCGAGTCCATCGAGTCGTCCGTAGACAACTCATTGAAGAACCTCCAATCGATACATGCACAGCTCAATGCCCAGGGAGACGAATCGGTGCCCGCCCTCAATCCCGATACGCATGCCACGGCCGCATCAGTCACCGACCACGTCGCAGAGCAGTGGCACATGTTCAAGCAGCAGGGTCAGCACTGCGACCTCTTCTCATAGCAACGGACATTAACGGCCCGCAGAGAAGCAAATAAAGACCCTCGGCACGCAAATACTACCGCATTACCAGCCCTACACCCTCCTCAACCACCCCCCCTCTCCCGCCGATGTCACCCTCGAGCTCCTCCTCGCATCCGAAGCCCACCAGGGCCACGTCACTTCGCTGTGGAACCCCGCCAACGCGCGCTACATCCACGGAATACGGCAGGGCATCCACATCATCTCGCTCGAAGTGACCGCCGCGCATCTCAGGCGCTCCGCAAAAGTAGTCCAGGAAGTATGCAGACGCGGCGGCATGGTGCTGTTCGTCGGCACGCGCGACGGCAAAGACAGCGCCGTCGCGCGCGCCGCCGAACTCGCAAAGGGATACCACCTGTTCGAGCGCTGGATTCCGGGCAGCATCACCAACGGCCAGCAGATCCTCGGGCGGTGCAAGACCAAGGTCCTCAACGAGCTGGACGAGGAAGTCCCTGGGTTCGAAGAGCAGCTGTTCAATCGATCGGTGCTGCGGCCTGATCTTGTCGTGTGCATGAATCCGCTGGAGAATTACGTGCTGCTGCATGAGTGTGCGCTGAATAATATCCCTACCATTGGCGTTATTGATACTAATGCTGATCCTACTTGGGTCACGTATCCCATTCCCGCCAACGATGATAGGTAAGAGTCTCTGGACTGTTTCCGCGTATGAACCTGCTAATAGCCAGCAGTCACCGCTGCATCCAAGTCATCGCCGGCGTCCTCGGCCGCGCAGGCGAAGCAGGCCAAAAATTACGTCTTGCCGCCGCCAAGCGCGGAACCATCACGTACAGCCCGGCCCAGGGCCTAGTCATGCCTGGATCCGAGGACGAGGACGGCGCAAGTATCGAGGTATCAACGGGGCGATTGGGCGACAATGCGAATACAGACGAGTTGGAGGCGAAGCTGGATGACGTCAAGAATCGGGAACATCACCGGGTGAAGGGCGGGAGACAGCTGAATAAGGACGCGTAAATAGAAGTGTACAGACATGTATAGACTATGTGTAGCATGGCATCACGTTCGGTATTGTCATGTTTACCGCAATTGACGAGCATGGTGTAAAGAATTAGGTTGTATTACAATGGCCTATGAATGCCACCCCATCACCGAAACTGAAAGCCGTCGCCTCGACTAATCCAAGTCATCCGCGCTCGTCGACTTTCTCGCTGCCGCCGCCGGTGCAGGCGCCGTCTGCGCCTTTGGGTAAAAGTCCAGTTGCCCACCCTCGCTCAACATACCCATGCGATCATACAGCGTCTTGGCCCTCACATACGGATCCAGTTTCCAATAGTTCAGCCTCAATTCCTCCGCGACGGCATTGCGCTCCTTCCTCTTCTCCTCCATATTGCCGTCGCCCTCGTGTATCCACCCCACCACCGTGTTCTCATACTTCTTCACCACATCCGCGCGCTCACCCTCCAACGCCTCCCTCGTCGCGCTGTCTTTCATTTTCTCGTTCTCGCCGGGCACGGGCTCGGGGTATGCGTAGGTCCATTTCTCGTCGCCGCCGAGCTCGCTGGGTATTTGGTTGCGGGGCACGAATTTCTCGAGCTCGTCGATGTTCTTGGCGAAGTGCACTTTGCCGGCGACGACGGGGTCGAGCCAGCCGCGGATGATGCTCCAGATGGCGTTGAAGACCCAGGGCGCTTTGTAGACAAGCACAGTGCCGAGGGATTCGGGGTAGTTTGCTTCGAAGCACTTGATCATGAATTTTACGGGCGTGTAGTCCATGTTGGCCATGGAGAAGTCGGTCATGTCGAAGACGATGGTCTGGAGTGGTGTTAGTTCTTGAGCTTCTTCAAACCGAGAGCGAAAAACTCACAGCAGTGTCAATTGGGGGCCTCAATAACATCCTCGCCGTCTCGATCGTGTAGACGGTGAATTTCGCAAGACTCTCTTCCGTCTGCTCGCCCGCTCTGTGTAACCGCGCGCGGACGAAACACATTGGTCTCCCCTCGATGTCCAAGCCGTGAAGGTAGCTCTTGCCCATGCGTAGTTGCGCCAAGAAGTCTTCCGAGTTTTTCTTTACTTTCACATCGGTCCCCTTGGTGTCGTCCACAGCTCCCAGTTCACCATTCTTGACTATGTCATCGTCTACATGCATGTCGTCCAGTCTCCAGTGCATGGTGGAGATCATCATGATCAGCGCTTTCTCAACATCCCATTTTCTTGCGCGCAGGAAACGGAGCAGCAGAGCATCGGGGTGGTCGTGCTTCACCATGCTCCAGAAAGCTCTCCGCAGCTCTTCCGGTGGGGTGTTCGCTAACGCGGCCTTGAAGTCTGCAGTCTGGCCAAACTTGTCATCGTCGGCTGAGATGGATAGGGAGCTTATGTCTGACGGTGTCGCGCTTCCCGCAGCAGGCGTCTTGGAGTCGGCGGTCTTGTCGTCCTTGTTTCGTCGAAACACATTCAATCTGCTCTTTTTCTTGTCTTTCTTGACATCCTTCTCCGACCCTGCGTCGCTTGCTGCTGCTGCGACTGGCGCTTCTGCGCCATTGGCCTCCTCCACACTTGCGTCCACGCCAAACACCTTCAACGTCATAGCCCATAGCTCGCGCAGCTTCTTTTCCTCTTCCGCTGTGAGTGTGCCAGGCCGTCCGGGGGGAGTGTTCGGCGCCATAACAAGGTATGAGTTGGTGAGGTCTGCGAGGTCGAAGGATGCCGCGGAGTCGTGTCGTGTGATGTCGCTCTTAGGAGACTTAGGCAGCAGAGGAACGAGTAGTGCGCCGCCGATCGCAACGCCAAAAGCTACTGCGAGAGTCCAGCTGATGTTATTGGTTTTGTAGTGCTCGGACGAAACTTTCCACTCGGGGGGATATGTCCTGTTTGCCTGACTGAGAGATCTGGAGTGCGCGAGTCGTGATACAAGCTGTGCAGGACGTATAAAAGTGCGGTGGTTAGAGAATAGGAAGGCGGAGGGCGGTAGAGTTCTTTTCAGTGCATGTGCGCGGAGGAACATGTAAGAAGGCGGCTGTGCGAAGAGAGCACTGAATGTAGGCGCGCTGCTTACAATACCAGGAAAAAGGCAGCTGCGGTGGGTTGTTAGATGCGAATCTCGGGTAAGTCGGAGGGGCTAAGTCGAGTTCAAGTTGCTAAAAACTGCACGGCGTCGCGTAGGAGCAGAAGGTTTGGGTGTGTGCAGTGCTCATAGCGTTGTAATAGAAAGTATGTTCGTACCTGTGTATGCGCCTGGGTCATGTCTTGCATACACAACGTGCACAAGTTTACGGTTCGTCATCGATCATTGTGGCTAGCGTCCCGAGGTCTGGTGGGGCTCTGTACTGTGGCTTCCCTTGTTTATGCAGCCAAACACCGACCCCTCGCCGTATCACCGTAAAGAATACGCGTCTGCACACGAGCAATCGCGCATTCTGCCCGTTCTCATTCCACAGAAATAAGACTATCAAGACATGGCGTCGACAACTCCTACACGTACGCCAATGTGTGCCACTCCCACGCGACAGATTCACTGACAGACTCACGTGCAGGCGACCCGCCCTCCCACCGCCAACGGACGCGCAGCAAATCCCCTCGAAGCCGCCCCACCACGCCCCTTCGCCCTTCATCGCGCAGCTCCCTACGCGACAGTGTTCAACGCGGCCGTGGCGCAGCATCGTCAGCCAATGCCCTTGAAGGCCTCCAGGATGGCTTCGCTGAGCTCAGTGACGCAATGGCAGACCTGGAACAGAACTTCATGCAGTTACAATTGATGCACGAGAGCTTGGCGCGCTTCTCAGAGAGCTTTGCTGGCTTCCTGTACGGCATGAACATGAATGCATTCTGCGTGGATTTCCCTGAGGTATGCGATTGAGCACAGGAGGAGTGTCATGTAAAGATAGGATTCTGACTGGGTGGACAGGCACCCATTGCAGAGTCGTTCAAGAGACCGCAGAACCATCCCGACCTCGGATCTGCGAATTTCAACCGAAGCCAGGGCCCAGACGACATGGAGGCGACATTTCTTACCACGGACACGTCCTTCGTCGAGAACCCGCCGAGCAGTAAAGTGTCCTCCAAATTCCAGAATCCGCAAACGCCCGCTCCTGCATCGAAGACGTCGGGTGTTGGACGGGGAAGAGGCGGAATACCCCGCGCTGGGGGAAGAGGTGGCATACCAACGCGTGGTGGTGCAACACGGGGATCCAGAGGCGGAAGCGGCATCGCTAGGGGCGCTGCTGGCAGAGGCCGTGGAGCACCATGATGAGGAAGAGGAGCGGAGCGCAACTATGATACCCCCTGGAGCATTGCGCTGGACAATACTACAAGCTTAGGTGACTCAGTAGGCAATGTAGGTTATGATTAACAAGTCTATCTAACTAGACTCTTCCAACGCATTAGGTCCATTATAAGCCACCGCAAACTTCTCTCCAAGCATGAGTTTCCACCAATTAACTGCAGCAGTCCAGGCCTGCACGAATCATCCAACAAGGGTATCACCGCAGCGGTATCATAAATCAGGATGCATAAGGTCGTAAGAATATCAAGAGGGGGTCCAGGGGGCGGAGTAGGTGTGGCCGGCCGGGGGTAGAGGGAATATGTTTCCCCTGACACTTCAAGCCAACACTCCAGCGTGGGTTTTCGTGTTCAAATTGCGGCTTTCGTTTCGGGAAGCCCAGCCCTTGATGGCAATCAGAACCGTGGCCCAGGCCATCAGAAGCGCAGTGAGGCCCATGGTGACCGTGAAGGTGAACATGGCGTCCAGGTTATAGCCCTCCAGCACGGCAACTGTGTCTTTGTTGCTCACGATGAAGGTTATGCCTCCGGAAATCAGGCAGAAAGAGGTGATTATCTCCGTAGGCGGGCGAGATGGGAGGAAAGATGACGGCGGGGATATGTACAGTGTGATGTAAGTCAGGCCGCGCGCAAGAGCAAAGCCCATAAACATGCTTCCCCACTGGCCGTGGATCATGGTCGAAACCATCGAGTCTTGATGGTGGGAGCTCATCATTTTGCCCAAGAGCATGATGATGAGCGCAGGCAAGGGATTCATGGAGAACCGGTATTGCCGCGGCAACTGCCACGCTTCGTCGTGAGCGTTTGATTGCGAGGACATGACCGCACTGTTGAGTAATCCTCGCATCTTGGTCGATTCAACAAGCATGCCCAACAGACCCCCGCCGAAGAACATGATCGAAATGGACACGTGCTCCAGGTCTTGGGCCGTCCATTCGCTGCCCCACGCAGCCAAGTGCTCCAGAAACACATTGGTGACGCCATACAGCCAGATGACGAATGACTCGGTGAACTCTGCTGAAGGCATCGAAGCCTTTCGACGACCGACTACCTCCTTCGGCGGCTTCACATTCCATGCCCAACCGAAGTCAGCAAATGCGCCCATCCATCGGCCGAGGGTGAGGAAACCGTAGAGAAAGAAGATACCGCCTTTGACGTAATGGGCAAGGACGTTGAAGACCGCTCCTCCACGCCCAATGCCACCATACACCACAGTACCGCTGGCGATCGCCACAAGTCCCTGCACAATCAACGTGCGTTCGCAAACGACGTATACGAAACGAATAGCCTTCAAGGTGCGACCAGCTGCAAAGCGTGTTACATGGCGCGAGAAAAAGTTGTTCGTGTAAGCTTTGCGCAGAAAGCTTCGCTTTTCAGACACTTCATCGCACGAGTCTTCGTCTTCTTGAGTGTACCTTCGTGTCGGCCCGGAAAACTGCTGGTTCTCGGACTGAACACTAGGTGATCGCGAGTGACCGAACAGCGATTCTGAGTTGCACTCGGTGCCCTGGCCGGAGTCGACGGAATACCGCGATGGGTCCGGTAGGTCGTCATGTACTCGCTGGTAACGCACCATGTTGGCGACAGTCATCGGTTCCGCAACATCGACGTCCGAATGCGATCGATATCGTCCAGTGTACATCTGCACTAAAGCCATGAAAACCCACGCACTCGCAATCCAGGTGATGATCCATCCTGTCTTGCCATGCGAGTTGTTGGCATACAGCTCTGGCGTCTTCTGGTTGTAGACGAGGCCGAGAATGAGAGCAAGAGCATTGGTTGCAAGGAAGACTAGTTGGGAAAAGAGTGTGTGTCGGGACCGCGCTATGCTCAGCATAACAGCTTGCCAAAGTCAGCACGTTCTACGCCATCGATGTTAGAGCAGCTTACCGACTGGAAGAATAACGACCCATGCCAGAACCTCGAGCCCTATGTGCCAGTACATGAGCGATGCATGCTCTGAGAGAGACCAGTAGCTTCCTGGCTGGCTATTTTCTGATAACGATGGCTGTGGTGTATCTGCCGCGCCCATGTCCATGTGCTCAGCGCCATGCGCGGCTACCACAGGCAGAAGCTCTAGCAGCAGCGCTGCGGCGCCTATTACCTGAATCATACGGTTCGGCATATGTTAGGTATGAAAAGAATGCTGGGTAGTGGTGTGGAGGCACACGCGAAGCTCCAGCGCTTGACGAGATGCAGAAGAAGCACAGAACGCACTTGCTCTGGAATTTGGCAAGAGCGATGTTAGCAAATACACAACATCAATGGGAAGCAGCAAACGAGGCCGTCCAGTTCTTTATTTCACATGTTCGCTCCAGGGCTCGTTCCGACCCTAGCAAAGCTTTCTGTCATGGCTGGATCGCTTCGGAAGGTTCGGAACATTGAGGCCTTGCGCCCTTTTACATATCACGCGCGAAGTTTGTCAGCTACGATCACGAGATCCTCTTTTTCGATTCTGATGTCTGTGTAGGGAAAAGTGGGGCGTGGGTCTTCTCGGCGAAACTTTGCTCGTCGGAGCAGCTTACCGTATCGTCATCCTTGTAGCTTGTAGTATTGTAATATCGACAATTGCATGACATACTCTATACGATGCTTGGTTTAACCTTCCCCTCGCTCTCTTGGGCCTTGTGCTGAGGCGATGCGGGGCTTGCATCTACCCTTGTTGTTGGCGACGGCGAAGGACAACCAACGCTTCCAGCGATTCGGCCTTGAGGCATTCCATCAGTCAAGACAAGTCGCCTGCATCCACTCGGGCTCCACGCGCCGGACATATGCATCGGCTTTTAGCCCAGATTGTCAAACTACATGTCCATGTCATGTCTACGCTCGCGCTTCAGTTCGTCCGAGCTCGACCACACTCGGATTCTGCGGAAGATGCAATTGGCGACCAAAGCAATGAACGTCATCTGCACTACCCTTCGGGTGCATCAAGCTTTGTCTTGGTGTCTTGGCCAAGTCCCATGCCGGACATTTCTTTACATCCCGCCTAGTCATGCCGTTCCGGGCGCATCCGGCTGACCACCAGTGGCCCACGATGACTGAAGCACATCTCAAATATCATGATGCTGTCTACCAAACTTAACATCATAGAACGCGCAAGTCTCACTAAATGCTGAACTTGAGCTTTCGTCATGTCCAACCGCAAGATCCCGCTGTCATACCAACAAGTGTATCAACTTCTCAACACCACCAAAGAGCATCGTGATCTATACCCTTGTACGCCCATGCACTGACTCATCGGCCGAGCGCGCTTTCCAAGCACCTTTCTCCCCCCTCGAATCAGCGCTCGCGCACGTCGGCAAGGCTCGCGATCGCCTCGTCCCGCCCACCGACGCAACGTGCCCAAGTACGCCTGACTATCGCCTGACCCCCAGAAACAAGGGCTGCGTACAAATCGATCCTCCAAACCGCTGCAAAGCTTTCGGATCCGTCGTGCATCCGAATACCTTGCCAAGTTGCCATCCTGGAATTCGGACGTGTCGCGCGCCGACTGCGGACGTGGAGAAGTGCCGGGCACACCGATTGTTGACTGCGTGTTTGTAAGGGCGCGTGATGAGTGTTTACGTGATGCACTGACGGCTTGGGGATGAGTCAGGGAGTAAGCAGGGCTTAGTTGAGCGCAGTATTAGACTATTCTGATTGCTGGTGGGACTACGCATTGAATGGGGTTTTGTGGATCTTGGCCGGGATTGGACTTTCACATCAACCCAAGTGGGGAATATTTATAGCGCTACAAACATCTTTTATTGAGCCCGGATTTGAGCAATGATAACTCCGGTGGTTGTTTGGGTTCGAAATATCAATCGAATCCACGCATCCTCGCCCGATCATCCGACGGTCGCGGCAGGCTCCGGCAAGATCGATGTCCCGCTCTACACGTACGTGAAGTGATCTAATAGTCTTTGGGGGCACGTTAATAATTTAATATATAAGCTTGTATAACTTTAGTGCTCTAAGATATCTCATCTATTTTGTAAAAGATTCTAAATACATATAGGCTATCTGTTTACCCTTCTCATTTAGTGAAGGCGGACAGGAATTGTGCCGGGCCTGGTGTTCGTATCTACGGACCGAGATGGACTTCACCTTTCAGCGTTCGATGACAAACATTCTATCTCTCTATTTACGTGATTGACAGGTTTAGTAACGTTGGTCAAGCCTGCCCTGATTGATGGGATCAACAAATACATCTACTCGGCCAAATGGTGTGTTCGCAGGGAATTCAATCTTACCAACGAGCGTTTTACAGCTGAAGCTCACCCCTACAATGATTGCGCAGAAGAAGTTGCAAATCAACAATTCACTGGCCAATGATGGCTGGGCGGCGAGGACATTTAGATACAGGCGTGGTACAAACGCAAGTCCGACCCCGAGTAGAGAGGTTTTGCATCGGTGGCTGTACTGTTCGAAGCAAACGTTCAACATTATGCTGAGTCTCCATCTTTGCCTTATCGATCCCTGGACTTGCATTGCCGTGTTCACCGGAAAACTTGAAAGACCAATTATGGCTCTACTTGCTTTCAGCCATGTAAGCCGCCGCATGTGCGCTTTTTATGCGTCGCAAAAGATAGCGGCAAAGAGCAAGTTTGCTCACTTGGACTTCTACAATATAGTGGTCTTATGTGTTAAACTCCATTTCCTCCGCTGACTTTTACAGCTGCCACTATCTGGGCAAATCCTATATATGCTTCGATATGGGCGATTCGGATGCCTCGAGATTTTTGAGGACGCTCTATTCTTCGTCAACGGCAGATTCTATGTGAGTCTCCGTGTACGAGAACCTTCAAGAGATTGTATCTGAGCGCAGGATAGCGTCATCGTCGTTCCAGATATCGCAGACTCGAAGCCAGAGCAATGGTGTTCCTCGCTTGAGGAGCCATGGCTTAAGACGCTACATAAACGTGGTCTCGAAAAATGCCACATATTAGTCTTCCAACACGACGTATTGTCAGCAAATCGATTCAGCTGGTCAAATTTGCTCAAAAGTGCAGAGGCTTTACTTCAAGCTCTTTTGCGCATAAGAGGGACCGCAAACGTCTGTCGCCCACTCTTCGCCGTCTTGAGTAAAACTAAATTCGACTAGACTTCTGAGTGTCCTATTCAGTTCATGTGCGCTGGTTCAGGAGGACTGATTGTGAAAGAAGTGCAGATCTCCCGAGAGCTTCAGGAACTTCCCTAACGCGCACAGGCTATACAGGTTGCGCATAGACAGCGCGATGTTTTCAAGGACATCATTGATGGGGTTGCAGGTATAGTGTTTATAGGTACCCCTCACTCCACAGTCTCGGCCACAGAAGCGTGGAAGAGCGTCTCGCTGCTCCCTCGGCTGAAGTTACCATACTTGAACAAAAGCACGGTTGACGCAGGCGATGCAGAGAGGCTAAGCCTTCTTTGTAAGCGTTTTGAAGAAGTCAGATTCGATCGTCCCATATTGTCTGCATACGAAACTCAGCCAACGTCAGTGAAAGGAAGCTTTAGGACGAAGAAGGTCATTCTCATTGGCAAGGATCTTGGACTTGTTGGTATCAGAAACGAACAACCTGTTGCTATCGACTCGGACTATCTGTCACTGTGTAATATCAGTGCTACCAGTGGAGTCTTTCGCGAGATACTATCACACGTCAAAGCAGCAATCTCATCCGCCCAGTGGAGAATGTTCAACGCACAGCAGGAAGACTCCGATATTTCTCTAGTTCCACAAGACCAATATACGGTGAGGACTCACAGCATCTCGGAGTTCCAAGGTCTTACGTTTCACAACACTGCTGGAGGAACTACCGGCTCGACAACTGCAAGTTACCAGCTGGTATCTACTGGTCAAGACACAGCCGATTCTTGGAAACCTGTACGGAAATTTGCTCAGCTGCCATGTCATCTCTATGGACACCACCTGCGTAACGGCAATTTCTTCGGTAGACGGGATATACTCGGCCAATTGAGAGAGACCCTGTTGCCTTCACACGATGCGGGTGACTACCATGGCGCCAAGACACTGCAAACTTTCTCATTGTGTGGTCTTGGAGGTGTTGGAAAAACCGAAATTGCCGTCGAATTCATGCACGATAGTAAGGACCACTTCGATGCCATCTTTTGGGTCCGCGCAGACGAGCCAACGAAATTAAGGGAAGACTTCAGCAAGATAGCCATAGAATTGGGTCTGGCCGATCTAGATGAGGCAAAAGACCAAGTCATAAGCACTAACCTAGTAAAAGGCTGGCTTGCAAATGCTGTGAAGGGTTCCGATCTTACTGACGACATGGCCACACAGGAGGCCACTTGGCTGTTAGTATTCGACAACGTAGATGATCCAGAGAATTTGGAGGACTTCTGGCCATTGGGAAAGGGATCTGTCCTCTTGACCAGTCGGGACCCCTTCGCCAAGAACAATCCTTACACTGCAATGGCTGGTATTGACCTGTCGCCCTTCAACGAAGAGGACGCCGCGGAATTCTTAGTGCGACTTACCAATACTGAAACTAACGCGACCGCAGAGCCTCCTGCGGAAGCTTTAGCCATCGCTCATCGCCTGGGAGGTTTGCCTTTGGGCTTGACGCAAATGGCAGGCCTCATCAACCGCAAAGACTATACACTAGGCGAATTTCTGAGGAAGTATGATGAGAAAAGCCTTGCGAAACTTCACAGCTTCAAAGGATCCTGGCAATCGAACAGTTATGAGCATACCATTGCTTCCGTCTGGGCTCTTGATCGACTTGAAGAGAAGTCACGGCGAATCCTGGAGATGATGTCTCTGCTGGATCCCGATGGTGTCAAGGAAACTGTGCTCACGACAGCAGCAGACCTCATCCCTTTGCAAAATTACCCGACCACCGAAGAACAATATGAGGATGCAAGGTTGGATCTTGTGAAGCGATCGCTTGTTACACGGAACAAACAATCTTTGGAACTGCGCGTTCATCGCCTGACGCAGGACACAGTCAGAACACAGATGCCCATTCAACGGCTTCAAGACACCTTCCTGGCTGCCATAACGCTTGTGTCAGCTGTTTGGCCTTTTGCTACGATGTCTCAGCGACACCAAACTTCACGGTGGGCAGATTGCGAGAATCTATTGCCTAGCATCATTCGGCTACAGGACTTCTACGAAACGTTTGTATTACGCCAGGGTTTGTTCAAAGCCGACTTGTCCTTCGCGAAACTACTCGTGGATGTCGGGTGGTGAGCCATCATTTTAGACATTACAAGAGCGTTTTAGCTCACTACATCGCAGGTACCTCCATGAACGCGGTGGTGGCATAAAATTTGCTCAGTTCCTTTTGCTTGCCCAGAAGATATGCGAGGGACAGGACGAAGATGCTCGTCTCATCTTGAGCGACATTTTCTATACGAGAGGTGCAGAGGCTGCCGAGACGAACGATAAGCCGACTGCGTTAGAGAACAACACTGCGTTTCTGCGTTTAAGACTGCAAATAAGCAAAACTTCACTGGTTGGTACGAAGGATGCCACACTTGCGCAAGCCTACAACCAGGCAGCGAATGCGCATCTCGACCAGCGTATGTTCGACACAGCCTTAGATTACTACGGCAAAGCCCTGGAAGTTTTCGAATCTTTGCCAGATTACTCCGAAACAATCACATCTATATGTGTGGCTAACCTAGCAACTGCATACTGGCTCTTGGGCAGACTCGACGAAGCTCATCAACTGCTGCTGCAAAATCTGAGAGCCAGAGAGGGAGAATATGGTGTCGATGACACAGAATCGTTCCGGTAAATGTTCTTCTCCATTTTCGAACACCTAAAAATCTGACATTTTCGTAGCACAGGCAGGATTCTCCACGTATTAGGCAATGTCGCAGGTAGTCAGGGACGTATGGCCGACTCTTTCAAGTATCATTTTCGTGCACTTGCACAATATCGTGCTACGGTCGGTCCTAAACATCATCGAACGGCAGATTTATGCTACAAGGTTGCAGAGCATCACTTGAGATTTGGACGATATTCAGAGGCTCAGTCAGTATCTGTCTCCTTGCGCGAACCAGCTTCGCTAACTTGCAAACGCTAGAGCGTGTCTTGATCAAGCATTGCATATATACTCAAGCAGGGAGCATTTCAGGCCCGAAGTCGCTCGTACTAAGTATCTTATGGCCAAACTCTTTACGTTAATCGGCAACATGGACGAGGCTGAAAAGTCCCAAGTGGCAGCTCTCGATATGTACAAGAAATGTGCTCCATCAGACACAAGGCTGGACGGCGAGATTTCGCAGAATGATTTCGATGACATTGTAACTTTCGCGTCGAAGTAAAAAGAATGGAAACGCCCTTAGGCAGAATGAATATTTGCATGCACTCTGAATAATCTCGACGTCATCTTTATCATCAATCTACGGATAACGTAAGAGCTTAAAGTTTGGCGCGGGCGTACATACCTAGGTACAACCAAGTCTCCCACCGGGTGAGGGGCACATGCATGTGCTAGGATATGGGTATGCTGCATGCTTTCTTATCGGGTAAGACTACTGCCCCACATCTGTGTGGTGGATACCTATGGTACTCACTCGACTTTCCATCCTGCTTCGTTCAAGAACCATACTAATCATGGGCGCTCCAATCGTGTCATCGATGTACTTCCTCGACCATGATCCCCTATACGACACTGAGAAGCTCTACGAGTTGAAGTACGATCCGCCGGGCGATTTGCCTCGAACAAATATGAAGCTGTCGAAATGGGACGATGTTCAGCTACACGATATTCGTGGCCATGAGAATTCTGTGACGTTCCAATCCCATGGATTCTGCTTATTGCAATTAGCATCTCAGATGACTCAGAAGGACTTCGACAATCGAGAGAAAGTAGAGACTGTTTATCTCCAGGAAGTCGGTCACACCCTCCAGAACGCTTTGTCCGCTCGTCGGGTGCAAGTTTTCGACTATCAGGTGCGCAGGTTTGACGCAGGGGTGAAAATGTGCTGACCTGATGAGCAGATCCGAAAGAGGGAGAAAAGCTTCCCTATTTGCAGTGGCGACTTCTACAAATACAAACAGCCTTCTTCTATCGTTCATATTGGTACAGTACCTCCGAAAATTTAGTATAGTTGCGTGTCTAGGTGCTCACATCTCTAGATACTACTCCATCTCAAACGACCGAGATCGTGCGTGCCCTGAACCCAGCAAATGCCGAAGACCTTCTCGCCGGTCGCTATCAATATGTCAAGTAACAAATATATGCATTATTCAACTGATCGCGGGCTGATCACTTCATTAGCTTGTGGAAACCGCTCAATGGCCCTGTACAAGACTGGCCGCTCGGGTTATGCGCAATTGACAGCTTCGATCGAGAATCCGACCTCCAAGCTCGCGATCTCGTGGACGTTGACGAATACGTCGAAACCTATCGAGTCCATCGAAATCATAAGCAAGAGTGGCATTTCGTCAGCGGTCAAACGAGTACAGAGGCATGGGCGTTCCTTCAATCCGACTCAAGACCAAGTCGCCCAGGTCAGAAATAGCTTATGCCCCTTATATGAGGCTACTCATTGACAAGACACAGGTGTACCTCATTGTGCATTTCCTATCACATCAGAGCAACAGGGTGAGGTGCTTAGAGATAGCATCGAAGTGCGGGCTATTGTATACTATTAAACCAGTGTTTCGTGTCAAGGATCTTATTCTTACTCAGTCGTGATCACAAATAGCAAGCAATGGTATGAACAGATCCGTCAAGTACTTCAAATCCATTTGTCAAAGCCTTATGTAAAACTACGTACGCAGAACATGTCACAGAGGTCGGATGTGAATTGTGTAACAGCTTGATGGACATCAGCATTTCCTATGCAGTGCTTCGTATACATATATTTACCTCAAAAGAAGCCAGTACTTAGGAAGCGGTATCGTAAAGGACGGTGTTCTTTGTCCCAGCTTGACCACCAATAATGACAAGGTCGCCCTTCTTGAAGCCGGTGATCTGATTGCCATCCTGCCCTGCAAATCCTGCACATCGTACAACTTCTTTGCCAACGGGCGAATTGCGCCAAGGTTGGGCACGCTGTTCCTTTGGTGTAGGCGTCATTCTGCTGTACATATGGAAGTCAGCATGTACAATCGTAACAAGATGCAAAGGAGGAATGAACCTTAGAGTCCGTTTACTGGGCCTGTTGAGGTTCGCAATAAATTTTGAGAGTTATGTGTTCAGTTACATGCAACGCCCACATTTATATATTACGCAACGTTTCTCGATGAGCTGCATGAGTGATACCAAAGCAGTACGTTTTCCCCTCATTCATGCAGCCTGCAAACTATCACACCCCATTTGCATTGAGCCAATAGCTTACGCGCGGCATGTGTCCTCCGCGGCTGCACGGAGATGCGGACTGGGATATGTAGCAGGTACATTTTCAAACACAGGCGGAAACAGACGATCTTATCAGCAATCGCGTCTGTCTTCAAGATCAAACCGAAGAGAATCAGGAAATTTGTTGAAAAGGGCCTGTTTATCCTCAACGCTGGTACTAAGAAGAATGGAATACACATCATAAATATGAAGGTGATCACGCCGTGACATGATATCACGATGGACGCTACCACTGCCGTATGTTCCCGCCAAGATAGAGGCATGCCCATGTAGATTGACGTCTGCACCCGGCGAATGCTTATGGTATTGTTGGGATGAGGAAGAGCCACTCGGCAAGAGTTGCGTCCTGATAGGCTGTCCGGGCCGGAAGGCTGGAGCTCGGAAGGAAGATTTCGGGTCGCAGCGTCGTATCGTGAACGAATCAGTGGTGCAGACAAGCTTGAACCAGCTTAGAGTGGTAGAGATAACGTACGATAAGTCTTTCGAGCTCCAAGCCACGGATGATCATCTCATGCACGAGAAGCGGGGAAATCTGACCATCCGTACTCCAGAGCCTCATTGCTCGGGGTCAGTACCATCCCCAGTGTTTGTCTATAGTAGTGTCAGTGATTTGCGCTTGATCATTTGGACACTTTCATTACCTAGGTACAATTTTTCTATAATCCTAAAACGGTGTACCATGCAGTAGGCCAAATCCGGTAAGTGCGACACCGTCCGCACTCGCAAATGCTCTGGCCAACACAACGCCTTCTTCACAGCCTGGCCCGATTACAGGGCAAACACAGCCTTCTTGTTCGACAATCGCCCCTCTACAAAACGGCAGTGGGCTTCTTCAGTCACACTCACTTTTTAACGATGAAAGTACCCACGAAGCATTCGCCCCAGATCGACCCAAGCCTCTTCTTTGAGGTGGGCGGAAACCGATACGTTGCCAAGCCAACAAACGAGGTGAAAGGAGCAGATCATGTGATCATTAGATCTAACGCTAATCATCCCGATAGATAATATCTCCCAAGGCGGCGCTCGAGCAGGAAGCGCTCGTGACGGTAATTCAGTCCGACCCAGACGAGATTACTTCCGCATGGCTGGATGACATGCTAGAAGACTTCTTACAACGGGACGATGTGATTGGGCCTGCCTTCTTCGCAAATATTTTCTTGGCTTGCCCAAAGCAGTTTGAGCCAATGGAACTTGAGACCAAATGGGGTGCATCTACACTTCGAGCAATGCAGCGTACTCGCACCTTGCGAAACCTCAGCGGCCCCTATGTTGTATACGAGAATTCCCTCTGGCAGGTGTTGAGACTTTACGATGACGTGCAGAAGACATTCTTGATCACGCTGCAGCCCGAACTGAACAACGAGTAAGTCTGACTGACGACGAGATCCAACTTTACTGAGGTAACTAGGTTCATACATCTCAACGACGGAAAACATGGCTGGGACTGCTCCTCTGCAGCAGTGAAGTCTCGTCTGGCGTTCCAAGAACTTGTGCCTGGCGACCTACGGAAATACCGAGTCGTGGTCAAGGACGCGTTCGACCTCGCAGGTGTAAAGACTTCAATGTGTAACAAAGCATATCATGCCCTATATCCACCTGCGACTGAAAATGCAGTCTCCATCGCAGACTTGATCGAACGTGGGATCCAAGTGCTCGGCAAAACCAAGCTATCGTCGTTCCTGTCGCGCGAAGAGCCTTCAGAGTCCGTCGACTATCAAACTGCATGGAATCCTCGTGGAGATGGGTACCAAGGACCTGGAGGAAGTAGCAGTGGCAGTGCTGCTGCAGTTGCCGCGTATGATTGGGTTGATATAGGCTTGGGAACCGATAGTCAGTTTGTTACCAAGTTTGGCGGCAATTTCAAGTTGTTAATAAGTCACAGCTAATGGCAGTATCCGACGTCCAGCTCAATGCAATGGCGTTTTTGGCCTCCGCATCAGTCAAGGCGTATTTCCTTCTACCGGGATGTTCACCGTCTTCAAGTACAGCCACTGTGTATAGTGTTGTTCGTTCAACTGACTGGTTGCAGGCGATTCGATGTCCCAGGGATCTTTGCCAGAGACCTAGCGGTATTGACAGATTTTGCTACAGAATGGTATGCGGCCAAGCTGGTAGCACCAGCAACAAGGGTAATAATTCTGTGCCGCGAATTTCGAGACTTCATAGACTAATCGAGAATCTAGAAGCTTCCTAAAAAGCTCGTTTATCTTACCGATAACATGCCGAGGGAAGAGACGCCGCAGAAAAAGGCAGTCATGGGCGTAATCTGCGACCTGGAAACATGCTTCGAGGTTGAATCAATTGGCATCAGCTTGGAAGACCTCTGGAACTCAAACCCACCAGATGGCGCTAAAGGAGAAAAACTTTCTGATTTCCTCAATGAAGTGAGGAATTAGCCCTCCAAACAGACTTCACTAACGCTGAGTAGGTTGGATCAAGCACTTTCCTCTACGAGAACTACCACAGCGGTGCAAGCTTCCGTGACGACTATCGCGAAAAGTACCACAGGAATCCTTTCGTGAGCGCCTTCGTCCAATGGCGATGGTAAGATATGGATCTAGCACTCAATGATTCACGCTTACAATTTCAAAGGGAGATGGGAAAGCAATATTCCAAAGAGCAGTTTGATGACGGTATTCGGCGACTCGACATCTACAAACAGTGGTGGATAGACACCATCCTAGAGACTGAGAGGAAGCATACGCTTGTTGTTATGCAAAGCGAGGATGTGAAACCAAATTATCGTGACGATGCACCACCGTAGGAAACTCGCATACTTCACTTTTCAAATTTACTTACAACCACAGCAAATACTACATCCAGCCGGCATGGCATCAGTGGTGGGTTTCGTCGATTCTGGGGGCGCCAGAAATTGTTATACCTGGTTCGTCTCCAATTTAACCCGTCTGCTCATTATTAACGCGTGTTGTAGCGGGCCAGATACCGTACGAGTCCCGCATCTCGGGTCGGACTGAATACCTGCCTGTGATGGCATCCATCATGTCTGAACCAAGTGCGCCTGAAGCCCTCGCCGTGCTATGAGAACTGATTGCTGACTGCTGTAGGTTCTGACCGAGCTTTGCTAGAAACGACACTAGCCTTGTTCAAACACAGTGGTCGAATCACGGCATTGAAAAGTGGTAGCACTATGTTTGAGGTGGAAGATGAACAGGACACTCCAGCTAACCCATGGTCACGAGGCTAGATTCAATGATTCAGAGCGCAATGCTGGTGATACATAGCCTTCGCAAAGAAAAGTTCAAATCTATGCCAGCAAATAACCAACTTGATCTAAATGAATCACCTTTGGTCCCTTCTTGCTGCAAGCAGGTTCTTCCATAGCTTCACCATGTCAACATACAGCATTATGAGCGCAACCGCATAGGTCGTAACGAGAACAACAATCCATGCCCAGATGCTGAGCTTACCGGTCCCAAACTGCTCAAAGTTCATACCAAATAGAGACGTGGTAAACGATGCAGGAACGAAGAAGAATGCTAGCAATGTCAATTTTGACATTCGTTTGGCGTGATCTATCGCAGTGCGAGACTCGGCAACCATCGCGTTATTGCTGGCAATACCCATTCCTCTTTCGCAAGTTTGTGCAAGCGTTGTTGCTTTGCCGAGCAAGTACTGGAAGTCTGCCAGCAGCGCTTGGCTGGTACTGGTCGCTTTTGCTTTTTGTCTCTCTTCGCTGGCCTTGGGCCATTTCATCGCTCCGCTGCCTTCCACAAAGGCAACACAGTCTTTCAAGCGAACGACATGCTGGTCCAGAATGCTCCGATTGTAAATGAGGTTGGACAGGGTGAGGCCGTGTACGCCTTCCTCCGTCATACGGCAGTTGTCGCCTCGTGCAAAGTTCTCCATTTCGATGGAGATCTTTTGCTCAATCATATTCAGGAATTGTGTTTCAGCACTAGCACAAAAGCTGAACAGCTCACTCAGAGTATAGAAAGGGTCGTTTGCAGAGGTCGCCACGTCCAAGAAACGGCCGTAGTGTGCATGTATGATTGATCCACTCTGTGGGAATTGTCCAGCCTGGATGCTTATCGAGGGACGATTCCCAGAGATATGTGCGGTCTTTAGAGCTATTCTGGGTCGATGCAAGATGGTCGGGACTATATTTGTCTTCCAGCGGTGAGTGCGTGTTACGGTCGTGGACCATGGCCCTGGTGTTTGCATAAGATCATGTCCATGGTCGAGCCAAACGACCGCTGCAGTGTATCAGAGATGATTTCAACATTTCATATCAGGTGTGCATACTTATCCAGCCTTTGCCGAACTCATTCACACAAACCGAAATATCCTGCTCCATGGAATAATGTTCCTGGTCGTGCACTGCAAAAGATCGCACAACCGAATCACCAGGCTGTATATCCTTTTCTAGTTTCAAGTCGCTCTGATATTCCTGCATTTTGGATTCGGCTGTTCGGCGTAGCTCCTCGATTTCTTTCTGTGTGATATTCTTATCGAACTGTCGGTACCCAATGGTTGGTAATCGCAAGCTCAGAATATTTGCGTTGGATGAGGGCAGATTGGGAGTTGTAAAATAGCCTCGTTCTGTAGCAGATTGCGCAAAGTTCAGATGACGAAGAATGAACTCTGGGTCGATATTACAAAGCCATCCTATGTTGTTTAGCCACTCCGGCGATGGGTAGCCGCGAAGGAACAGCAAAAGACTGGGGCTGGCTTGCTTGCGCTTGCGTTCGCAAGTCTGGACAAAATTGTCAACGCGACTAAACTGCTCGATGCGATGTTTATCCTTCTCTGGTAGGCGCAGATCGTACAGAGTAACTAAATTAGGATCTTCTTCGTCGCTCTTATCCACTGAGATCGATATGCTACTCGTGCCTCGACGATAGGGTTTCTGGAGGAAGTTCGCCAGGCTGACATAGTTGGAACCTGCATACAGCGAATCTCCAAACTTCGCATCAGCGTGTACTTGTACCATGTCTGCGTATGTTCGCGCGGAAGAAACGGTGACTACGCGGATCAGCGAGCTTTAGATGATAGCATGTGGGTACGAACACTTCTGTTTTCTTGTAGCCTGATCCGTACTGGTGTTGATGTTTTGCGAGCTTGATAGTCTAATAGCAGGAACGGCCAACTCGTTCTTTGCAGCCATGATTGTCGTGAAGAGTCGAGAAGAGTGGGAAAGAAACAGAGAGGCCAACGTCTTTGTGACGCATCTCCTAGATTTCCATGCAAGTCCTGGAGGCCACGTGTGGGTTGGCTCATCAAGAAGGCTGTGAAATTGTGCTCAGCTTGTTTCGTATAGCGGACGCGGCTCTTGAATGCGACCAGTCATGTCGGCAGAACACTTGAGTGCGGTTGTGTTATCGAGGTGCATACCGCCACACCTATACGAGGCATTCTCGGCTGTTTTCCAATCAGCAATGCCTAGGTAGCATGGCAGATTTTGCACCAGACTGGTAACCTACACATGCAAGCTACAATGACTTATTTCAGCGACAGTGTTATTATTTCGAACTGGTTTCGATTCCTATACGGGTCAACGTGCTGCTGCACCAGAGGGCGCAGCCCTGCACTGTGACAGTACTCAGCGAGGTAGCTCTGTCCGAGGTTGGCTGGATTTATAGGGAAAATTCCGAAGATATCTGTCCAGTGAACATCTGCTCAGCTGCACCTTGAGATAGCTGGGCTACTGTCACCATAGCAAGACGAATCTGTATGGCCTACCTGGGAACATGATGCGGTGTACCCCTCCGAAACTTGAAACTAGCCACAAGAATATGGCAAAGGCAAAGTCATGGCAGCTTGTGTGGCAATAATTCGTGTGTTCTGTTTAAACTTAACCCGCTCTTAAAGAGCCACTGTTGTCTGATACGTAAGCCCGAATGAAGGCAATACTTGTTTACGTTACGAAGACACAGAAAAACCCTTGAATTTAATCAGCTGAACTGAACTGCCATATGGTGCAGCGCTATTTCGTAAGCGCTGGTGAAGAGTTTCCAACGGCAGACAGGCTAATGGAAAGCTCCCGCCGCTGTTCTGGCCCTGCGTCTGATGTTGAACCTCAAAACCCCTGGAAATCATCGCTAGCACAAGGATCAACATCTCCATTGTTTGCGATCATCCGAAAGCATCGTATCGGCTGAAGGCAGGAGTGGCGTCATGGTCCGTAACCCTGGCTGGCGGCATCTAAGCGAAGATGATTGAATTGGTGGGGGCCTGGAGATCTTGTGGAGGATCGGATGACTGGGTTAAAGTCGCAAGCACTGGCTACGGATCGAGCGTTTCACTACATCCTAGTGCTACGACAATGCCTGGGAGTTGCAGGCGTTACAGAGATATGCTACTGGGTCTCACCTACTACAGCTTCGTCTGTGAGATGTGTCTTGGTAGCAGAAAGGGGGTGGGTTTCCTGCAATCCGACGTCATTGTGCCCAGAGGATGCATTCAACTTCCAGGAAATTGAGAACGGCCGAGACGCCAGCCACGAAACAGTGCCAACTCAGGGTTCTCCTGCTAGCCAGGCCTTAAAGTATGTTTACCTTGTCGCGGCGGTGAACTGTACTCTCTCTTTTCGCGAAATTGATCAATCTCCATGGACAAGTTCAGAGCAAAGACGCGTACGGCGCGCAACAGACTCGCCGAGGCGGCTTCTTCAGGAACTGGGCAGGGATCGCTTCACGTGCCGCACTCTTCACTCGCACCCCACGACAACTCATCGACGCATGCTGTCAACGAAGGGTTTCTGGGGCCATTGCCGGGCACTCAGGCGCAGGACTTTGCAGCACCAAACGAGCCAACGCGACAGCCAGTGATTGAGCCGCCTACTTCACTACAGTCCTCAGTCGATGCTGGCCTCACAGTGCCAAAGCCCACCAAACATGGCTCTCCTTCAAAGTCTTCCTCAAGGCGAGTTCACAATGTCTTTGTAGTGTCAAGTCGCGCCTGCTAACAAAGACATAGTACGCGTCCGCGAAGGGCAAGAAGCAGCTCGGCACCACACAAAGCGCCTGCATCGCCCCAGCAACATCAACGCCGCCCACCCGTGGCACGACAAACAAGTATTGGTATCAGACGAATGCCTTCGTCAAACGCACTACGCCAGGTCGCCCAGGGCCCGAATCCATCTGCGCAACGGCTGAGCACACTGCCTGCACTTGATGAGGAGCATGCGCTGGGCGAGGTATCTTCGAATTCAAGCAAGCCCGAATCCACCAAAGTCGAGCCTACGCGCCTTAGGAAGGTCAAAAGTGCTATCCAGACGAGAATACCATTTTGGGGCAGCCCAGAGAAACAGGAAATACCAGATGCAAGCGGCCATGCGACCCCACAGCATGAGGAACCTGCGGACTACACGTCGGATATGGTCGACGTGCTTGACACAATTGGTAGAGTTTACTCCAATGCACCACAGCAACACTAGCTAACATTTGCAGATCCCGAGGTTGCGACCCTCACATCTCTCACCAACGTTCAAAATTCCCTCTTTATTCCTAACCTGCCTTTCCTCAACCGCCGACCGACCTACAATCTGCGACGCCGACCCAGTGAAACCGAAAGCCTCAATGAGATCAACAAGGTATTGGGCCCGCTCCGAGATGCCCAAGCCGAAGAACAGGCCGTACCTCGTCTTCGTAGAACAGAGAGCGAGGGTACAATGGCTACTGTAGCCACCATCGACTCGCAGCTCAGTGACTCCCGTTATGCTGTGTTGCCCCAGGGTGCGTCTTTGGAAGGCTGGTCTAAGCATGACAAAGCTGAGGTCAACGACCACGTGCGGCACATGCTGCACTCGAAGCGGTCCAAGTTCAAGCGCACTATGCGCGGTTTTGGACAGTACGTGAGGAGACGTAAGTTGAGAAATCTCTATTTTGCAGCCATACAAGACTAACAACCACCAGCACTGGGCTTCGCCGTCACACTCTATGCCACGCTCATCACCCTCTTCGGTCTCGCATGGGTACTCTTTTTAATCGGCTGGATCAACGTTGGTGGCAGGCAGATCTATGTTGTCCACGTTATCGACAGTGTGCTAGTCGCCTTGTTTGCCATTGTTGGAGACGGTCTTGCCCCATTCCGTGCCATTGACACATATCACATGATCTATATCGCCCATTATCATCACTACACTTGGTCAAGGAGGAAGAAGGACATGCTTCCAGCTTTGACCGACAACAACGACCTACCTTCGGCCAATGCTCCAATCAGCGTACCGCGGACAGTCGACCCTGAAGATCCCGAGAAGCAGTGGGAATTCACAGTCCTGACCCCCAAGCAGCAGGAGAAGCTCGAGCACCATCAGGCCAAATTCTGCAAGTCGCACTCCTTCTACAAACCCCACGAGACCGAGACCCATCATGCCTTCCCGCTGCGTTTTCTTGTCGCCATCGTCGTCTTACTCGATTGCCACTCCCTGCTTCAAATCTCCCTCGGCGCATGTACATGGGGCATCTACTACAAAGTCCGTCCTTTCGCGCTCACCACCGTCATTCTCTGCTGCTCCATCACCTGCAACGCCACAGCCGGTCTGCTCATTTGGCTCGGCGACAAGCGCACGCGTAAGAAGGACGTTGTCGAGCGCATGAATCGACAGGAGTTGACCGAGGAAGCCATTCGCCACGTAGAAAAGAAAAAGGAGAAGGGAAGCGAGGGTGAAGAGGAGGGAGAGAAGAAGAGAAGTGGTAGCAGGATGAGCTTTGATGGGATTAGGAAGTTCCAGGCACAAGCACTTGGCGGTGATAAGAAGGGGAAGTCTGAGCAGAAAGAAGAGCCCGCTTGTCCTTAGCAGTGTCGAGTGGAATAACCAACGGGATGTTGCATTGTGTTGTTGAGCGTTCAAGCGTATATACCAATAGTCTTTGGCATTTTTGCATCTAGCATAGCTTAATCGAGAGATATTCTATATTGACCCGCTCAGCGGAGTGTCCCACCATTTTCTCATTTCGGAGAGGCTAAAAACTTGTTCACGGCAATTTCGTTTGCTTGTTCACTTTCACCGCGCTTGGTGCCTAGCGCCTTGGGAGTCTGCAGCTCACCTACCACGCAACATTTCTTCTCTTCCGCCCATCACTGCACTAATTAGCAACCGCACTCTCTCAACCAAATCACCTACATGGGCTGCTATCGACCCAAATACCCCTCCGCAAACTACCAGCCCTCACACCGCCGCCCGATCCCTCGAACACGCCCTCGCTCTCCCCTCCGTCCCCGTCCATCCTCTCCAACCCCCGCGCCCGCGCAGTCCCCTTGGTCCTTCGACACCCAAACACGGGCTATCTTCTGGGACGGTCGCCGCCTAGATCCGTGGGAGCGCGAACTTGCAATTCTAGCAACCCGGTATCCTGATCGCTTTGATCCAGCGGTCAGCCGGCGTGGGGTTAGTAGGAAGCATCGGCCGGACTTTACGGAGGAGGAGTGGAAGTTATTGGAGGTGATCAAGAGGTGGCCGTTGGATTTGGATACGGGGGAGTTTGAGGGAGTGGATAAAGAGAGGAGGTACTATATGAAGTACTCTGAGCTTGAGATTGGTGGTGGAGCGAGCACTACCGACGTGCCTAATGTGGCTATGATGGATCAACCTCCACTCTCTTCCAATACCGCGGATGGGGTCGCGTCCACCTCGACTTCCACCGCACAGCCTCCGACCGATACATCCAAAGCCACAAATCCCACATCCAAATCGCCGCACCCGCTCTCTTCCAACAGCATCCCGTGGTCCCACGACCCTCGCACAGGCAACATCTTCGCCAACGGTACACGCCTGACCTGCTTCGAGCGCAAAATCGTCCTCCTCGCTAGCCGCCATCCCGACCGCGTCAAAGACAACACCAGCTTCGTGCGCGCCGGCGACGCCCCTCTCTCAGACCACGAATTCGCACTCATCACCGCCGCCGCCACACATCCCATCGATCTCACCGCCCTCGCAAACCACTACCCCTCCCTCCCAGCTCCAGAACCTTGGCAACCTAAGCGTCAAGAGCTTCCCAAGATACGCATGGACCGCGCGCCGTGGACTGTCGATAAAGCAGCGAGGGTGGTCTGGGTGGATGGAGAGGTATTGACGGTGTTTGAGCGGGAACTGGTGGTTCGGGCGAGTATTTATCCGTCGCAGTTTAAGAAAACGGGGGAGTATAAGGTTGGAGGGAAGTTGACGGGGTGGGAGAAGGAGTTGGTTAGGGCGGCGAGAAAGTGGCCGATGGAGACGGATTTACAAGATATTGAGGAGTTGAGGGCGAAGGGGAGGGAGAGGGATGGGGACGAGGAGAAGGGGTTTGATAAGAAGAAAGAGCCTGAGAAGGTGCCTAAGAATAAGGAAGAGAAGAAGACGGATGAAGATGAGAATGTGGAGATGGAAGACGCTGGCGAGGTCGTGCAGGAAGCTGACGAGGAATCCGCCAAACAGCCCGTCAAGAAGACCCCAGCCGAATCAACCAAAGCACCCGCCAAAGAGACCTCAACTCCAGATCTCAGCAAGTCAAAATGGGCCGCAGGAAAATCCGACCGCCATACCCATGACACTACTCCCAACCCCAACCCCCCCCCCACCACACGCCCCCCCCAACCCACCCCCCCCAACCCCCCCCCCCCCCACCAAACCCCGAAAAAAAACAAAAAAAAATAAAACAAAAAAACAACCCCCCCCCAAAAAACCAACAAAAAACACACACACACCCACAAAAAAAAAAAAAAAAAAAAA
>Ga0265780_10001266_pt1 | contig 36252 bp, 37 predicted proteins | sample P1T30metagenome_FD_192432 | JGI IMG/M metagenome (GOLD analysis project Ga0265780, IMG submission 192432) | Plant litter microbial communities from East Loma Ridge, Irvine, California - P1 T30 | ecosystem: Environmental > Terrestrial > Plant litter > Unclassified | place: USA: California...
ATACATACACACACACACACACAAATAAGACTTTCGGACTTCCCATCTCGCTGCTTCCGCCGAAGTAATCCAACGAAATTTCCGCCTGCTCTCTACTGTATCTCTCTCTCTCTCTCCTTTCCGCCCATTATATCTCTCTTCCAAAACGTACCAAAAAAAAAACGGAACTCCCCTAACTAACTAGCCGTGATCAAAACATAGCTAGTAATAGCATTCATGCGCTCCGCGCTAAGCTTCATAACAACCTTCAGCAACTCCCTCGCCACCTCGCCGTCCTTCTCCTGCAACGCCTCCCAAGCCTCGGGCGTCAGCAGCCAAGCAACGCAGTCCAGCTCGGCCACGACGCTGCTGGTCCGCTGCGTGCCGCTGAAGAACGGCAGCTCGCCGCACGTCGTGCCCGCCACGATGCTCTCGTGGTAGTTGCCCTGCTCGAGGTAGTACTCGGCGCGCAGGATGCCGGACTGCAGCAGGTAGAAGCCGTCCGGGGCGTCGCCGCGCGTGTACAGCTTCTGGCCGCGCGTGAAGGCGCGGCGGGTGAGGTAGGGCAGGATGCGGAACCAGAAGTCTTCGGAGCGCGGGGTTAGGTCTTGGAAGGCTTGGAGGAGCAGGGGGAGGGGTTGCTTGAGGTTGCGCCATTTGGACGAGGTCGGGGACGCGGTTTCGGTGATTGTTGTTGTGGCCGCGCGGTGCAGGAGCTCGCGGCGGGGGGAGCCGACCATTTGGTCGAGGGGTGAGATTGAGTGGTTGTTGTCTTGGTGGGGGTTGTCGGGGATTAGGATGGGGGGTGAGTCGGTTGGTTTTTGGGTGCTGGAGCGCTGCTTCTCGGTCAGGATGACGAGGAGCTCGTTCTCGCAGGACTCCAGTGCGCCGTTGAGGTCTTCGAAGACTTTCGGCACGGGGATGCTGCCTTCTTCAGTATTGGGGACGAATAGGCCGACCATGCGGAGGGATTTGCCGGTTTCTGCCTCGAGGGAGACGCCGGCGAGTGCGAGTTTGACATCACGCTTGTGCAGGATGCGGTTCATTCTTCCAAACGCTTCGGCCGCGGAGAAGTCGATGCCAGTAACGTGGGTGAAGTCCAGAACAAGGTAACGGATGGGTGCAGCAGCGAAAGCTTCAGCATCGACCAGTGCGCGGACTTTCTTCTCTACCTTGACGATACTGCCGAAGAAGAGGTAGCCTCCAAGCTTGACGACGCGGATTTGCGGTCCAACCTTGTGCAGGTAGTTCCGTTGTCTTGGGTGGCGGCGAACGGTAGACTCAGCAACCGCGCCGGAGAACTCGGCCCTGATGACGGTCTTTCTCGATGTCTGCACAACGTAGACCAAGCACGCTAGACCAATGCCGATCGTGATGCCGACGACAAAGTCGTAGAGACCCATGACAAATGCGATGACAACGATGGTGAAGTACTCAAGACGGTTCAGTCTGCCGTATGTCGCGACGATTGCCTCCATCGCAAGATCAATGCCGAGCATGTAGATGAGGGTACCTACCACCATGACGGGAACGTAACCAATGACGATTGGTCCGGCCACCCAGAGCCCAGCAGTGGCGGCTGCCAGCATGTAACCTGCAAGACGGCTGTCACCACCAGTGTTGACAAACAACACCGAGTTGACAAAGACGAGGTAGTTCTGAATGCTGCCGACACAACCGGAAAGGGTGTTGGAAACGCCGTGCATGATGAGCTCACGGTTGATGCTGACATTGTCCTCCTGTACCACCATGGCCAGGTTGGGGACGTTGATCGGCACGTGCAGGATGCCGAAGAAGGTGAGCGCGAATTGAGAAGGGACCGTCATCCAGACGGCCTCCCAATCGACAAGACTGAACTTGTAATGGCTGTAAAAGTTGTAGAATGGTACACCGGCAGCAGGCGCCTCAAAGACCCAGCCACCGGCACGGAGAACGTCCATGTTGATGGAAGGGACCGCGCTCACGACGATGTAGAAGATGGCGGTGATGGCGATGTAGTAGGCCGGTACCAGCCAAGGTCGGTCGTAAAAGTGCTTGATCACAAGGAGCAGGATGGCCAAGAACAAAGGCGGGATCCAAAGCGGCGCGGTATCCGCGGAGAACAGCTTCTGCAACACCTCCAATGTGGGTTCGAGGTTGCCATCCAAGCGGGCAGACACCTCGATACCGGTGATGAAGAGGAATACTCCTACGCCACCAATGCAGCCGGTGAGGATGGAGTGAGGGAAGAAGTTGACGAGCGTGCCCAGTTTTGCGCTGCCGAGAGCGAAGAACACAATACCAGTCAACATCGAGCTCATGGCGTACGAAGTGATGACAGTGGCGCGCAGAGCGTCTGGGTTGCTGGTGCCCATCTGGGCCATGATCATGTAGGTCATCTTGTGGAAGAAAGGCACCACCTCAATCATTTCCGACCCGACACCACCCCTGAAAATACTCCCAGTAGAGTAGACGAGTTGAGCAATGATGCAGCTGACGTAAAACATGGAAACTCCGTCCGCGCCCATGTCCTTGAAAACCTCTTCTCCGAGCGGGAACAAGATGATACCGTAACTCAATGCATCCAGCAGATTGAGTAGCACGCCAAGGAACACTGCAGGCACCATGGTGGCAGGCCGGTAGACCACTTCGTTGAAGATAGCTTTGCCGTCCCAGGTTTTCGGGTTGGCTGCGTTGCGTGCTCTGGCGCCAAACTTTTGCAATGAGGGATACTGATGGCCGATGCTGTTCCAAGCTCCAGTCTTGCCACTGTTCTGATTTTCGACGTCAGTCTCGGCGGTGTTACTCCGTTTGCGGTCGCTTCGTAGCCGCTCCCTAGGCAGCAGTGCAGTGCGCTCGTTTGCATCTTCGTCATAGTCGTCGCCAATGGTGACATCGCGCACGTCATTCGCACTCGAGTATGGCGAGGGTATTATCTTGTTAGCTTCAGAAGGTGGTGCTTTGGAAAGCATCTCAGCAATGTTTGACCCCATGGGTAAGTGCTCCCTGGACTCGTTCGGGGTCACGGGCTCGGAGCGTTCTTCGATGGGATCATGTCGCCTGACGGTCTCAACGCTCTGTTCCGAGTCATCGTCCTCAGGCTCGAATTGCTTCGCCATCTCCGAGTCACTCAAAAAGGAAGACGAAAGCTCGGCGGTCTGTTGCCGGACTCCCGATGAAGAGTATTGTAGAGGCTCCAGGGTGTCATGTCCAGCGTGATGGACGTAGGATCTGGCGGGTAAGTTGTGTGATGAGGAGAGGATGGCCGAGGACATGGATCCAGTGCGGCCACGCACTCGTGCAGGTTGCCGACCTTGACCGATTGCAAGGTTGTTGGTGCCAGGCTGGCCCGGGAAGTCCTGGGATTCGGTGTCGTCTCCAGCATGTGGTTGCTGCTGACCGGCCGAGGGCCTTCGCCACCGGAAAGACATGGCGGGCAGTCGGAATTAAGCAGAGATCAAGGTGGTAGAGCTGGCGATCAACTGCGGTGGTGCAAGATTTGGAAGGAAAGTCGCGCAATGGGTATAGCTGCGTTCTTCTCTCTGCCTTCCGCCCGCGGCCAGCAAAAGGTGGGAGGGATATGCGAAAAGCCAAAAAAAAAGCCGCCCAAAGGAAAACGCGCGCGGTATCGGGCTTACGACAGGCCCATGGAGAAATGGCGCCACGCAGGGTTTATCGAAAGCAGGGCAAAGGAATGACGACGAGAGAGAGATGCAGTAGCACGGTGGTAGTGGTACGGTAGTGCAGCACAATGGTTGGAGTTGTGAGGTAAGTAAGTCGTAGGCGAATCCTGTTGCAACGCGGCCGGCGTAAGATGGAACGTTGGCGAGAGCGCGTTGCCGACTCCAAGAAAAGTTTCCCCAAATACCTACGAAAGTCTAAGCAGAGTGGCAGCCAGGCTGGCAGACTCGAAAAGCATGCCCTGCCCTGCCTTGTTCTGCTGAACCAACTTCCATCACCTCAGCGGCCGTGCAGAAGAAACGTTGATCGCGCGCCGACCGGGCCCTACACATCCGTCCTCTCTAGCAGATCCACGCGGTGGATGCCGGCAGTCGAGTCTAAATTGTTTATCTTGGGTCCACGGCCCTATCTCACACGAGCCGCTCCGTTTGCTAACAAGATGTGTATGACTTTCCATCTTGTTATCAGTTTGGCGGTTTTCCACTACCTCACTCCATCACATCATCCTACTATGACTTGACAGTCGCACTGGAAAGCATTGGCATTACAACATCGACCTTCCGGCTATGTAATGAGATCCACGCTCCTGCATTCGGCAAGCCCATCAAACTACAGTACCAACGCCCTTCACGCTCGTGCGCCTTCAAGTTCATGCAAGTTCTTGCAGGGGAGCTTCTTAGCAGGCGCGGTGATATGAATCCCTGTCGCATAGCATGGAAGGGAGAGAAAAAAACGTGAATTCTCAGACAAGAGGCCTGGCGTGCATGCATGTATGCGTGCATGTGAAGAACAGAGTCTGCAAGAAAACCCCGCTGCTTGTACCTACCGCATAGGTACATCTCTCATCACGTCTAGATCGTTCTTCGCGTTCTGCGGGAGCGCAAGGATGGAAAGTTGTCAAAAACTGATGATTTGTCTTTCTCAGGCTGTTGGGCACTGAAACATTCTAGATATTGCTTGAGTTGCTGTCCATCAACTAGTGAATAAGCGCAAGTCAACAGTGGTGTGGTGCTAGCATGTTACATACAATAAATGAGTTAGTTATATCGAGAAGGATTCCATGTCTCTCAACAAAGCCGCCTCGACCCGCCCTGGCTTGTGAAAAGGGTTTTCTTGTCGAACAGCATGATATGCACCTCAAATGGGCGATCGGCTTACTCAGACTGCACCTGGCATACATATGCGTACTCTTTCCAAGAGACAGCATTTGTATATGTTCTCATGAGCATATTTTGAATGTTAAACAAGGTTATACCCTGTCGTACAAGACTGAGCAATGTCCGAATAGGGTTAGGGTTGGGGTACTTTTGCGACCTGACTTGCGAGAGGATGAATAGGTACAGACAGAGTGATTCATAAAGGCAAAGCAAAGGACTGTGCATGTAACCACTGTGAAGACCACGATCTACTACCTATCGCTATTTGATGAACATTTCATTAAGTTTCATTGATCGGCTTCCTGGCCATCTAGCTATCATGTGAATGCATCCTCCCATAAGAATGCTGTATTGAAAACACTTCCCAAACTCCATCCCCGAGAGTACAGTCTCGATATCCCCTCCCACATGTATAACAACGCTCAATAGACACACACACACACACACAAATGCTGGATCTTCCAAAACAACTCGAGATTTACACCTCGTTGGAGGGGTACTCGACAACAGTCTCGTTCAAGAAGCTCTCCTTGATGGCCCTCATGCTGACGAAACGGCTGAGGAGGTTGGCAGAGCCGGCCTTGTCGTTGGTGCCGGAGGCTCTGGCGCCACCGAAGGGCTGCTGTCCGACCACGGCACCGGTGCTCTTGACGTTGATGTAGAAGTTGCCGGCGGCGTCACGGAGCTTCTCCTCGGCGAAGCGGATGGCCTCACGGTCCTGGGCGAAGATGGCACCGGTAAGCGCGTATTCGGAGGTCTTGTTGATGGTTTCGCAGATGTCGGCGTAGGCCTTGGCGGCGCCACCAGCCATGTCGTCGTAGACGTAGATGCAAATGACGGGTCCGAAAAGTTCCTGAGAGAGAAGCTTGTGGTTGGGGTTGGAGGTGCGGTAGATCGTGGGGTGGATGTAGTAGCCCTTGCTGCTGTCGTACTTGCCGCCGACAATGAGCTCGAGCTCAGAGTCGTTCTTAGCATCGTCGATGACCTTGGAAAGCTTGTCGAAGGATTGCTGGTGAATGACGGGTCCGATGAAGTTGTCAAACTCCTCGGGGGAGCCGATCTTCAGCTTGGAGACCTCGGACTCAAGCATAGGCTTGGCTTGGTCCCACAAGCTCTTGGGGTAGTAGGCACGCGACGTAGCAGAGCATTTCTGACCTTGGAACTCGAAAGCACCTCGGACGGTGTTGATGACAGCGTTCTCGACATCAGCAGACTGGTGCAGGAGGTGGAAGTTCTTGCCACCAGTCTCACCAACGATGCGTGGGTAGCCCTTGTATTTGCCCTCAGCGACGCCGTTGGCAATCTGGCCGTACAGGGAGCGGAAGACCGCGGTGGAACCGGTGTAGTGGAGGGCGGAGAACTCGGGGTGCGACATGACAGCCTTGGTGACCTCGATCGCATCACCCGGCACGAACTGGATGACGTTCGCGGGCAGACCAGCCTCCAACAGGATCTTGTACAAGAGCCAATTCGAGGCCATGGCACCAGGGCTAGGCTTCCAGACGACGACGTTGCCCATCAACGCCGGTGCTGCAGGAAGGTTGCCTGCAATGGCTGTGAAGTTGAAGGGGGTAATCGCATAGACGAAACCCTCCAGAGCTCTGTATTCCACCCTGTTCCACACTCCCGGGCTGTTGTGTACCGGCTGTTGCGAGTAGAGATCCTGTGCGTACTGCACGTTGAACCTCAAGAAATCGACCAACTCCGCCGCAGCGTCAATCTCCGCCTGCCATGCGTTCTTGCCCTGACCCAACATCGTGGCGGCCATGATATCGTAACGGTACTTGGTGCTGACCAGGTCAGCAGCCTTGAGGAAGATGGCGGCACGGTCGGCGAAGGGTGTCTGCTCCCATGAGCGCTTGGCCTCGAGGGCAGCATCGATGGACCTGGATACGTCGGCGGAGGAGGCGCTGTGCCAGGAGGCGACGGAATCGGCGTGAGATGCGGGCATTGGCTGCTGGGAGACGGTGGAGGACTTGCACTCCTTGCCGCCGACGACGAAAGGAACCTCGACAGGTGCCTTCTGGCGGAGGGCCTTGACGGCGGCTTGAAGCTTCGCGCGCTCGGCGGAGCCCTTTGCATAGTGTTTCTGATCGCGTAGTCAGTACGTGTCGGTCTTGCAAACGGGACAATTTAAACACTCACGTTAGGCTCGTTGTCGACCTTGGGGATCTGGAAGGTCGCAAGCGTTGCCATTGAGGCCTTGCCTGCAGCGAGCGACACCGAAGGGGCGGAAGCCCTCGAGAGGGTGAGCGGGGAGCGTGCGGCTGCCATTGTGAGATTGCTTTACTGTGAGAGCAAATTCATCCAGGCGAAGCACTCGAAACGACAATTTGTCTTATATGCCTTGGACGATAACTTTGAGAGCTCCAGCCAATGTCGCGGCTGGCAGCGGCTTTGACAGTGGGATGGAGAAGTTTGGTGGAGTCCCCATCCGCGATCGGCGGTGAAACAGCGGCCACTCCAGCGCGCAGGACGATTCAATCAGAACTGACGGAAATCGTCGGCTCCAAACGTTTCGCTATCGCTGATTTTTTCGTCCAACCGTCAGTCTCCCAGAGTTCGTATCTCACGCTGCGAAGAATCGACATTTACTCATCGGCTCCTAACGGCACCCTGACATGGAGTGTTGCGACAGCGTCCGCCGAAGTTCGGAGGTGGACTTGAAGTCCTTTGTCCAGGGCGTTTAGCGAACACATTATTTTGCATGGGCTGATCAACATGGCTTTCTGAGTATGTACATGAATTTCATTCGCATTGTTTTCGTAGCCGATTTTTGGCGCGCTCATGCGCTTCAAGCTCTATCCAGTATATATCATTCGTCGAAATCGTAAATCTACTTCAGCAGACCCTTCTCATACAGGTAGTCGGTGATGATCTTGACAGCCTCCTCGACGCTGGTCTTCTCGCTGTGGATGTGGATCTCCGCGTTCTCGGGGGCCTCGTAGGGCGCACTGATGCCGGTGAACTCCTTGATCTCACCAGCGCGAGCCTTCTTGTACAGACCCTTGGGGTCGCGCTTCTCGGCCTCCTCGACAGGGATGTCAATGAAGACCTCGATGAAGGGAAGAGGGGTCTCGCCGTTCTTGGTCTCGGCGTGGAGGTCACGGGCGATCTGGCGGTCGGCCTTGTAGGGTGAGATGAAGGAGGTAAGGGCGATGGTGGTGCTGTCGGCGAAGAGCTTGGCGACCTGTTGCGCCGTGTCAGTCAAGGAGCATCACATAGCCACTCCAGTACCTGCATACCTCAGCGATGCGCCTGATGTTCTCCTCTCTGTCCTTGGGCGAGAAGCCAAGGTCCTTGTTCAGGCCGAACCTGACATTGTCGCCGTCGAGTCTGTAGGTCTGAAGACCAAGGTGGAGGAGGTGCTGCTCAAGGGCAATGGCAATGGTGGACTTTCCAGAGGCGGAGAGACCAGTGAACCAGACGGTGGCACCCTTCTGCTTGCGAAGATCGGTGCGCTCCTCACGGGTGAGACCGGCGTGCCAGGTGATGTTGCTGCCGCGCTCGTTAGGATATGTGTTGGACTCGTTGAAGGCCGATCGCGGGGTCGTAGAGGGGCACGACGAGAATAGTTTCTTGTGGCAGATGTAGAGGACTCACGTTGCCATTTTTGCTGTTGTGAATGTGGTATGGAGATTTCGGGATGAAGGTGTTTTGGATTGTGAGAGAAGCGGAGTTATGTTTCCAGGCGGTCGAATAATTATTTCCTAATTCACAGTGACCATGCGATTGCGCCATTGCGGGCCCAGTTCGCAGAGAGTGGCACGGCAATGGGCCCTGCAGGAAGATCCGAGTCTCGGCTTCAGCTGTGCAGACCTCACGTCTTCTGCTGATTGCTTCGCTATCCTCGACCGATCATGACTTTTTGACCAGATGTGTGTGTACGCGAAATGTGGAATCAATCCAACGGCATTGTTGTTGGATGGACGTGCAAGGGCTGTGATGAGATACCCTGATGGCGTAAAATGAAGGAGCTGCGCCAACAATGGGTTTGTTCTCGTCGACTTCCACACACACCTACATGCATTCAATGGACTGCTGACAAGAACAACGCATCATTAGGTGCTCGAGGTTGGTCATGCTGCGTATTGTTCGATCAGAAGATCTCCGGTCGACATGCACCTGCCTCGCAGAGGGAAGACCCTTCTCAAGTTAGGGCGATGAGACGAGGTAGGGAAGGAAGGAGCAGCCATGTGGCCCATCGACGTCGACAGCGTGGCGAGCATGTGTGCGCTTCGATAGAGTTCCGGTCAAGCTGACTTCACTTCACTTCACTTTCACTGTCTTCAATACCCAGAACCACACCGTCCCTGCGCATGTAGCAATAACACTCCCCATCCCGCCACGAGCATTCACACTCCAACCATACAGTCCTTACCGTACAGTCTTTCTGCCTGCACACGTGCCTCTTCTGCCAGCTTCACCCTTCACCGCCTCGCCTTGCCTCGCCTCGCCTGGTCTTCACTTGGCCATTGAGCATTGGAACCCAGCCACTTGTAACGTTGGTCGCGCGACACCTCACCACAACCTAACTTCACTCACTTCACTCGCGACACAGCCCCAGCTTAGCGGTGTGAAAGGCGCGCGCTCTCTCACGTCGCAACCTCTCTCATGCATCCACACTTTTCGCACACGACCTTTTCAAGTTCATCCACGCATTTTCCCACACCCTTTACCGCATCTGTTTGCACATCCGCACTGTTTTCAGAGCATCTCGGAGTGCGCTCAACACGTTTTCACTGGTCCGCGCCGGCTCGCGATCACCTGTCCGTCACTTCATCAAAGACCTTTCACTAATCGCGACACTCCGCCGCTTATATTACTACGCGACTCTACTAAAGTCGCATCTCCATCGCAAGACCTCAAACATCGAATTACTGCACGCCATGAAGAGCGTACGCTTCGTCCTTGAGCCCGAGATCCTCGGCGAACCACGCAAGCGGAAGCCGAACACTGGCATGTGGGCTGCAACGAAAAAAGACTCAGATCCGACCGCAAAGCAGAGCCTCGAAGCGATTATTCTTCGGATGAACACACTGGATTCTAATCAACGCACCGAGACCTTTGAGCGCAGTAGATCGTCATTCAGCAAGAGCCTCGAGGGGCTTCGCGCAAAGCCGAGTCTCGACGGCTTGAAGAATTGGATATGGAGCTTCAGTAAGTATATCTTTCCACCACACAAAAACCAATTTCTAACCTCAATTACAGCACCGGCAGGCCGCGCAGCGCGTGTCGAGCGCGAATGGGAGGAAGCCGGCAAGGAAGCTCACGCAAAACAGGCTTTCCACAAGCACATGGTAAGTTCTCCTTGCAAGCGACAACTCAGTGACCCGATTCTAACACCCTCACAGAATGATTTGGCGTCTGCGCGTGAAAGACACAATGGTGCCACGCGCAGTTTCGTGTCTAGCGCTGCTGGTCACCGCCACCCGATTGTCCCAGCAGCAGCAAACCAAGCCGAACAAGCCAAACCTGCGGGTCCTGCAGGCTCAATCTGGTCGAACGAGCCAGTGGTCTTGCTTCCACCGCAGGAAACTCTTGTGTCACAAGTCATCACACCCGGCTTGCGACAATTCACACCCACACCGCACTGTCCAGCGACGTTCAACGCTGAAGCCGCTGACGTGCCCGATCACGAGTCTGGAGATGCGAGCCAAAAGCCATCGAGAAACTCCAGCATCGCCGTAATCGACACACTGATGAAAGGCGATTGCGACAAGATGGTCTCTTTTGGACGCTGGAGACACCACAAAGACGCGCCTCTGTCTCTTGTCAAGGATATGATCGACCGCGACCTACGCGACCCCGGGCGGTGTGCACCATATGGCCCAGGGGGTCTGGACGTTTTCGACCACCCGCTCGTGAATTACTACAACAGTCGCCTCCAGGAAATCCAACAAGGCGAGAACTACGAAGCGTCGTCACTGCCACACCTTTCCCCAATCACAGCAGACTATTGCCGTTTGCAGTGTCAGTTGCTCATATCTCCGACGCCCACTTTCAACATGGACATGAACGGCATGTTTACTGCAACGGGCTTCTTCATGCGCACAGCTTCAATGTCCTCGACCGTTGAGAGCGGCTCACCGCCAGACGACGTCTATCATGGCGCTGGAGAACAACTGACTGCTCGTTACGACTCTGGAGCTGGCGAATTCTTTGCCGTGCCTCGTTACGGATTGAAGCGTGTCAACGGCAGGCCTGGTCAAGTCCTGCGCCCCTACGACCCTGATCCCGGTCTCAACATCATTGGCATCAACAATCAGACCATCCCCGTCTACCGTAGGAATCTGGTTGCGTACGTCAGCGAGAACTACCGCATCGAGTTTTGTGGTGGTGCGCCCAAGCATGCAGAGCCGCTTGCGCCAGGCGTGAACACGCAACCTCCCACCGGACACACGGATACGCCAAGATTGGAGGCTTCCATGCAGATTGAGCACCGTGAGCATGCCCAGCAGCGCGGTGACCCATTACAGCATGGCTATGCCATGCAGCGCACAACCCATCATGTGCAGCTCGCGAACTATTACCAACAGGCAGAGCGCGCAGAGCCGAAGACTTGGGGTGGACCCGAAGTTGCGGGGCAGCAGGGAAGGCAAGTCAATCCTCGCCGCCTTCCTGGCCCCAATGCCCGTCAAATTACCCTCGTCTCAGCCGAAGATGCAGACGACGCGATGTGGAGCGATGACGAGAGCGAAGATGAAGATATTCCGGAGCGACCATTCGCCAGACGCGCCATATTGATTCCACCATCAACCGGTCTGATCAGCAAGATGGTTGCTGAAAAAGTAGCTGAAAGAGCACCCCAAAGCACGGCACCTGTGCGACCAGACGAAGATGAAGTTACGGCTACCGCAGCCAAATCAGAACACAGTTCTGCCGACAGCACCCCTACCAACGCAAATGCAGGGCTCAACACCTCTACCGGGCCCACACCATCACAAGTTACTCCTGGCACCACTGCGAGCTCTGGTGACCGCACTATCAACATCACATCTCCCACTCATGCGCAGTCTATGCCACGCAAGCTCGCCGATCTTCTGAAGAACGCGTTGGCCGAACAGGAGGAGCCATCCCAATTCTCTTTCTAGGAGCCCGAACGAGCGACACCGGCATAATCTCCATCATTTCTCGAGGAAACAGTCTCGAATTTCTTCCAACGTTGTCTACCGTGTGCTGCTTCTTTCACTGCGAGGAAGCAAAGAGGACACAAAGACTTAGAACGCGAATGAGAAAAGAAACACACATTGTTGCACAGCGTCTAATTTCCACGCCTGCGAACAGCGCGTAATCATCCCGAAGAACACATCACGCATAATTTTTCCTTATTCAGTCAGATTTGTTTGCTTAGAAGATACCCCCAAACCCCGCCAACTTCCCGAAACGGGCTTGTTTTGATCGATCAATTGATTGATTGATTAAGCAAGCGGCGGAAGTGCTTTTTTCTTTTCGTAATTAGTTTCAGCAAGAATGAACGAATGTAAAGAATCTCTTTCTCCGATTGCCTTCCCTTCGTTGCCGTACTCTCCCCTTCTAACTATATGGAGAATGTGTAAATCTGGATGACGACGCAAGGCGCGTTTCTCACGTTCAAATTCAACTTCTCCAACTCGTTGGAGAAATCTCCAACACTATTCTTCCGCACAGACATCTGACCCATTCAACGATCAACGAACGAAAATGCGGCTATCGTTCTCTCCAACAAAAGATGATATAATCATATAATGAGCAAAAGTATCGATCGTCATTGGGGTGCTCTGTCCATTAACAAAAAACTCAAACGAAAGTGTTTACAAATGTCTTCCGAGGGTTGCAATAGCCTGGCTTTCTTTTAAGTCGGTAATTGTCGTTGTAATACAACAGTTCGGTCGTTCGAGTAGTCTCTATTCCGCGTTATTGTTACTCATTCCTCACTCACCCCATCGACCGCAAGGACAGCAGACGAACAACGAACCTTTGAGAGATGGAGATCATACGAGACAGCCTCATCGGCTACGCAGCCAGATGGATCGCTCCGCACAAGTTTCGATACCCGGACGAGACCGCAGCAGCAGCAGCAGAAATCCTCGCAAAGAACCGAAACCAACAGTCCATCGCATCCCCACCTGGAACACCATCCTATGACTCGGACTCGCCAAAACCACATCCGTTCAACGATTCCGAATCTCAACCCCGATCGACCATTCCTCCCAATAGCCCTCTCGTTGAGATCGATCCCAAACCCATCATCTGCGACTGGAACGGCGACGACGATCCCGAAAATCCTCGCAACTGGCCAAGAGCCAGAAAGCTGTTCGTCGTCGCCAACATCGCCTTCTGCTCGTTTGTAGTCTACGGCACGGCGCCGATCTGGACCCCCAGCACCGAGGCGTTCATGTCAGAGTACGGGACCGGCCATGAGTACACGTCCCTTGGGCTGTCCTTGTTCGTGTGGGTACAACATAACCTCCTTTGAGCCTCCTGACAGTCCTGGACAGGTCAGCAAACTGCGTTTCCATCCTCGATCTAATCTAACTCTTCTCTCAACACCAGACTCGGCTACGGCCTCGGACCCCTACTCTTCTCCCCACTGAGCGAGATCCCCCAAGTCGGCCGCAACATACCCTACGCCACGACCTTCTTCCTCTACACGCTCGTCAGCGTGCCGCTCGCTCTTGTGCGCAACGCTCCGGCTTTCATGTTTCTGCGGTTTTTGCAAGGCTTCCTCGGCTCCCCGATCCTCGCGACAGGAGGAGCGTCGCTTTCGGATGTCTACGGTGACGAATACTTGCCGTTTGGCATTTCGGCTTGGGCTACGGCTTGCTTCGTGGCGCCTGCGTTCGGGTACGTGTTTCTGGATCTCTTATCTGTCTACCGTCTCAGTGGCCGCGAATTCGAAGTCGTTCGATGATTGCTGGGAGGGCTGCCATGGATTGGCGTCTTCCAACCCATGCGGTCGATAACTTCGACGAATGCCTCAACTGACCCGTCCACTTAGCCCAATAGTTTCAAGCGCCGCCCTACCCTCCCTAGGCTGGCGCTTCTCCATGTGGGAAGTCCTCATCGCCTCCGTCCCCATCCTCGTGCTGCTCCTCCTCTGGCCCGAAACCAGCGGCGCAACAATCCTGCACCAGCGCGCCGCCCGCCTGCGCAAACAAACCGGCAACAACCACATCCGCACGCGCGCAGAGATCGCACACCGGGAAAAACCCAGCGCCAGAGATGTAGTGGTGGAAGCGCTCTTGATGCCGGCGCGGATCACGGCCCTGGACCCGGCGATCCTGTTCACCAACGTCTACATGATGCTGGTGTACGGGATCTACTACTCCTTCTTCGAGTCCTTTCCGCTGGTCTGGGGCCCGGTTTACGGCTTCGGCTTGCTGCAGCAGAACCTCGCTTTCATCCCGTTTATCGTTGGGACTTCGCTGGCTCTGCTGGCGTACACGACTTATCTCTACTATTACCGCGTGAGTCAGCACTTTTCATGAAAGCCATTCAGTCCACCAGCTAACCCAAGCACCACCAAAAAACACAGCTCCCACGAACCCTCGCCGGCAAACGAACCTACCCCGAGCAAGTCCTCCTGCCGGCCATGGCCAGCTGTTTCCTCCCGCCCATCGGCATCCTCGTCTTCGGATGGACGGCCAGATCAGACGTCCACTGGATCGTCCCCATGGTCGGCGTCACGATGTACCCCATGGGAGTTTTTGTGATCTTCCAGGGACTCTTTCTGTACCTGCCGCAAATGTACCCGCAGTACGCCGCCAGCCTGTTCGCCGCGGCGGATATGACGCGGTCTGTCTTCGCAGTCGCTGCGATCCACTTCGCGAGGCCTTTGTTCCTAACTCTCGGTATTGGGGGAGGCTGCAGTTTGCTCGCGGGGTTGATGGTTGTCTGCATCTTCGGGCTATATGCGCTTTATTACTTTGGTCCGGCCCTTAGAGCTAGGTCGAAGTTTGCGGAAGCGTCTTGACGCGGCGGGTTGGAGATCTGTGAGAGGTAGCCAGAACAGAGATTGCGAGGTTGACCAAATTTGATATGCTTTCAATTTGCCGCCGTTGCAGTGTTCTGGCGTGCCAATATGTCGAACGCGTTGCTGATCTGGCGTATGACTGGCCATAACGAGTTGCCGGATAGAGTTCGGGCCCAGATGTGCAGGACTGCCGTACCAAGCCGAGAAGCGGACAGAGTCTCGACGTTGTCATCGACGAGAGCGAGCGCGGATGGCTCGAGCGACTCTAGGGCTTCCTTGACCAAGGCGCGGATCCAGCAGATGACATGTCTCTCTGCGGCTAACATTGAGGGTCAGTAGCGTTTTGGCAACATGAAGCACCATGTGCAGTTTTGGGAGAGCGACTCACGCGCAAGATCGTTACGACCGGATTCCATCTCCACACGCTGCAGCCACTTCCAAACGAAAATGCCAGTCTCGAGCGCGCAAATGGAATGTTGACAACTCCAAAAGAACATCTGGCTCCGGGCGACATAGTCCACTCCCATGCGCACTGGTATACTCATAGCGTGGACGGCGTGGAGAAGAGCCGTGACGACTCTCGGTCCTCGTTTCGGCGGTTCCATCTTGCTCAAATGGGCTGCCATGGCGTGAGGATCTCTGGTCTCCAACGCGCGATGCGGCCCGATGTCGACGTGCAGGCGAACGAAAGCGAGAGCGAGGAATGCCACTGAAGTGAATGGCAGAGGGCCGTCAATATTCTGGGGGTCGAGCGTGGAGCCGGGAGCGCATCGCCACGCGCTCTTCCAGCGGTGGAGTGGATGTCTGGTGCTGCGGTTAGTCAGGATCTTTAAGCTCATTGTCCGTTGGCATGACGTACTCTAGTAAGTCAAGACTACTTGCGTGGAGGGCTGTGTCGCCAGGGAGCTGCAGGTAGCGTGCAAACATGATGTTCTGCAAGACCGCTTGCAAGAGTATGAATAGTGACAGGGGAGAAGTCCAAGGACGACCGGCCATGTCCATTGGGTTTTCCTCACCAGCAAGTAAATGCCGCAGACCTCCTTGGAATGATGCAGCGGGCTGCCACCCAGGAGTCGATTGCTGCCAAGCCGTCGAAGTCTTTGCCTCCCATTCATCAGAAGAGCAGGGTAGGCGGAGGTTGATCTCGTTGGCCAACAAAAGTGGAGGGGTGTTGTAAGTGATGGCCTGCAAGTTGAGATAGGCGAAGCCGATCAGTTTTGTTCGCCGCCCGCGCTCTTCTTGTATCCATTGATTCCAGTCGGTGTTGTCGTACACCTCGTGTGACTCGGACAGGCCCCCTTGGCGAAGAGCATGAGCGAGAGGAGCTTGCATTTGTAGCGCTTCAGACAATAAACCAACGTCGTTCCTCCACAATGCAAACACCATCAACAAGACCATTGTGCAGATGTTGTCTGTCCCTCCACACTCACTAGCAGTATCAGTTCCTGTAGCATCCGGGAGTAAGGTGTGGTTCCAGCATCTATTCACACGCTCCATCGTGATGTGTCTCGCTTTCCGATAAAGCTCGAGACCAGTCAAAAATTCGAATCGGTACTGAGCCCCGACAGCAGCTATGGCCAAGGTAAGCTCCGGAGGGGCTTCTGTGATCTTAAAAGTAGGCATATGCAGCATGGGGAAGTGTTTGTGGAACCCATCTGCGTAGCTCTGGAAGTAACGTGTCAAAGCATGCTTGGATGGAAGCTGGATGATCGGGCACGGAGGATACGACGCCTCGGCGATCTTGCGACTCAGGCCTTGTCTTTCGGCCTCGGATATGTGCCAGGTGTATGAGGTGGCTTTCTGGTAAATGCGAGGATTGCGTGTTTGGTGAGTCTCGTGTGGTGTTAACCCGGCAAAGTCATCGTCGATCACATCTTCTGAGGCTGTCGCGATTGGAGTTGTAGGCAGTCCGATGGCTGGGTCAAACATACTCAGGTCGATTCCGTCCCATGAAGGATCTAATCCTGCATCTTCAATGAACGTAGTAAATTCTTCGAAGATGTTTGGTATTATGGGACAGTCTTGTACTCCCGTACTTCGATTCGTCACATCGGCGGTGTTGCCAACAGAACCTGGAGGTACGGAAGCCTCACGTATTTGTTCGATCGTGTTTGCGCAGTTAGGAACAGCCTGCGCTGCTCCAGCAGGAGATGCCGGCATCGTTGTGTGGCTGCTTGGACAAGATGGCGTCCCGTCATCGTTATGAGAGTCTGCGGCATGTTCACGGAGCCTATGGCGCTTGAGTAAATCATTACGGGAGAACGACTTGCCACACGGACAATGGAACGGCTTCTCTTTGGTGTCTAGGTAAAGTTGGTAAAGATCAGCCTCTTTTGTAGACCTCGATTCCACACCGATCGACATACGTGTGCGGACGTGCCGTTGGAGATGTTCCAGGCGAGCGAACGATTTCCCGCAATGCGGACAGTCCGAGAGTTTCGAGTTACTGTGGCTTGCCTGTACCATTTTCCCGGAATCCGAGTGAGAGACGTGGTGGGATGCGAAGAAGTCGGAGGAAATTGGAGAAGTTGGAGAAGGTTGGTGAGTGCCAAGGTTCAATCGCTCCGAACCCTAAGAGGCTTCCCTAAGAGTTGGTGCGTATGATGAGATTTTCCGTAGGTGACGATTTAGAAGCAGCATTAATTGTAGCATTAATATAAAGATATATGCGCTTTCATGATGATAGTAGTCATTCTCCAAACTCATATCATCAACATGTAAGACAAATTCATAGAAAAAACCCAACCCGCCTGCCGAGCGTACTCGTGTAGAGCGACCGCGAGCCTTCCGAACGCCATGCTAATTGTCAAAAGATTCCCCATCCACAAGATGAAGTTACGAAAAAATGTGACCAAATGCTTTTATGCATCACTTCACTTCCTGCTGACCTTGCTGGCCTTGCTGGCCCGCGAGTTCGAACGGCTCAGCCTGCTGCCGCCACTGTTCTTGAAGCTCTCGCGGGTATTGACGCGGTCGAGATCGAAGGGGTTGCCATCGTAGCTCCTGGCCCGTGTCGCACCTTCGGGCCTGCTCTGTGTAGGACGGATGGGAGCGAAACCTTCGCCGCGGGTCTCGTCCTCGTACGAGTAGTCGAGGGCCTCTGCTTCGATAGATTCGCGGCGCTCGGCATCCTTCTTCTGCGCGTCGATCTTCTCGTCCTCTTCGGGGCCGACCGAGCCTGATCCTGTGACGGTCTTCGCTTCGTCGTCGTCTGAGGTGTTGGCGGCATCGTCCATTTGTTGCTGCAACTTCTTCATGAAAGCAAGAGACTGTGCGGCGTACTTGCACTTCTCGCGGATCTTCGGGCCGTACCTGTAGAAGAGGAAAGGCATGGGTACGCACATGAGTGCGAGGAAGGCGGGGATGGTCGATGCCCAGTGAATTCCGAGGTTGTGGTACATCTGAGTCGTGAAGAGCGGGAAGGCCGCACCGAAGAGAGAACGCAGGACGGCGTTGGCCGCGAGCACGGAGGCTGCAAAGATGGTGTATGCATCAATCAGGTAGTTCATCATGCCGAGGAAGATGAGCACCATGCCGAAACCGAAGGGAACACCGGCGAGAATGGACACGATCCAGTGGATGCTCGGGGAGTTGGTCCAGGCGAACCAGAAGAGGCCAATGGGGACTGCGACACCACCAATCATAGTCGGAGGCAGACGAGCCTCGGGTGGTGCAAAGCCCTTGTGCTCATCGCTGAGCCTGGCGTAGCGCTTGTTATCCCAGATGCTGTAGGCGACGGCGATGATCATACCGACGGCCACACCGAGGAAGGAAAGTCCACCAATACCAGGGCTCCAGCCACGGTTTGTCTGGTAGACAATGGGGAACGCGCCGAACAACATGTAGAGAGTTCCGTAAATGATGGCCATGTAGATGCTGATGAGGAAGACAATGGGCTCCTGGAAAAGCAAGATCCAGGGACGAGAAAGCGAAGTCTTGAAGACCTTGCCAAAGGTGGTGGGTCCTTGGTCGACATCGCCACGGCTCTTGTAGACCTTTCCAGTGCGCTTAGAAAGTTCGGCGGCGCGCTTGCGAAGAATGACAGGAGCGTAGGTCTCCGGGAGGAAGAAGCAGCCGATGATCCAGAGGACACCGGTGAAGATCGCCATGACACCCTCAACCCAGCGCCAGCCGACGGTCTCACCGACGAAACCACCAACAATTGGACCCAGAACGGGGCCCATGAAGGGCGCGGCAGCAAACAGAGTAATGGCCAGTCCACGCTCCTTGGCAGAGAACATGTCGGCAATGACACCGCCAGCGTTGGTAAGTGGCGAGGAACCGAAAGCACCAGCGAAGAATCGGAGAATGAGGAGGGTCTCAATGTTTTTGGCACCAGCGGCACCAGCGTTGAATGCAGTCAAAGCACCGTAGGTGCCGACGTAGAGGACTTGACGACCGAAGAGCCTGTCGATAAGTTAGTATGTGCGTGCAAGCGATTATTGCGTGCAAACTTACTCAGACATGGGTGCCCAGATTAGTGGGCCAATAGCAAAACCGAGCACGAAGAGCGAGACACCGAGTGTGAAGATTTCTTGTGAGCATCCAAACTCGGTGATGATTTGCCGGGCACCTCCGCTGTACGCGGACGAGACGAAAGCGACGGCCAGGGTGGCGATAGCGACGACTGCAGTGATACTCCATTTCTTGGTCTCACTGTAGTTCATGGGATTTCTTGGGTCGTTCGGGATGAAGTTGACAACAAAAGGATCGTCCTCGGTGCCGGAGCCCTCGTAGTGGTGGTTTTCGATATCGGGCGTGATTCCTGCATGGTTGAAGACCTGTGCGAAGTGTGAAATCTGGTGGACCTTGCCGGCCTCGACATCCTTTTCTGCCATTGCGGCGAGATGTGTATGTGATGTTGAGGAAGCGCTGGAGTGTACGCAATCCTGCTAGAATGCTCGAGAGTGTTTGCGGGATAACCAGGCGGTGATGAAGATGTAGTCGTTGCTCCGCGGCTCGTTTGGTTATGATGATGTAATGTTCCAGGCGACCAGTAGCGAGTAGTCCAGCGTCGATCGATCTTAGAGAACGAAGGCAAACGCTGCAACGGCGGCGTACTCGAGCTACTTATCGTGGGGTTGAGGCGAGAGGGTGGGTGGGAAGTGAATGGTTAAGGCCGAAAAGTCCAGGTTCGTGCAGATTGGTAGTGAAAGTGCTCAGACTAGATTTTCCTTTACGGCCGTCCGCCTCACCAAATCAGTTCGATGGCCGTCTGTCTGCCGGGCCCGTGCGGCGATTAGTGTGAAGCCGACCGCCGAGGCATCTTCCCGCATGGCAACAAAACAATGCATAAATCTGCTTATGTCCGAAAGGGTCGTCGTTTCCGTCAGCCAAGGTGCGTGAGTGAGGCGTTCATTGGATCGCCAAAAGCTTGTCTTTGTTATCCTCTTCGTATCAGCCTCAAACATGCCGTCCAACCGAGCATTGGGGCAGCGCTGCCGGCGAAAGATCACCGTCAACGCCGACGTTGATATTGCGCATTTGGACTTGCCCATCTGTGCATGGTTACCGCTGCCGCTTGTTGATGACACAGCAAACGGATCTCATATCATCCGCCCTACATAGCTGCCTGGCGTGTGTTTGTCCGCTCTCCATTTTTCTGGACGACGCCCTATCTCGCCAAGCTTCGATAGCTGAATAATAGGCCATGAAGTCTATCGGTTTCATTTAGTATGAGTTTACCTGCAGGTCATGCATGATACTTGTAAGCGTCATGGCTGTCACTTCTCGGTAGCAGCACCCGGACGCGTGAAAACGCGAGTGGTGAGCCCACGACAGCCGCACGCTGTTATTTTCGTGTCGGGTAGATTATCTTTACATAGATCTCGGAGCGGTTGATCGTTTGTGAGGATCCACATGGGAGCACTCCACCGCCCACGCGAGATTGCCACGAAGAAGGGTTTGTGGGTCGAAACAAACGCGTGGAACTGCATCCGGCAACGCCGACGTGGACGAGAGTCAGAGAAAACTTACCGAGGCTTGGCGAGTCAAGAAGATCTCCGAATCTACTCGCAGATTCAGCCCTTTTGATGTGCCGGGTGGTATTTGGGACGACAAGCGCCTGGATCCTCGAAGGTCGGTCATGGTGATCGTGCCTCTTACCGGATCCGTGGGTGCAAGCGTGCATACATGTGTTTGTCTTTCTTCATGTCTCGGCTTGGTCTCATACCCTCTCGATCGCAGGAAAATGCGCAAACGCAGCAAGCAACGGTCAAAATTGCTTGGGTACGCCACGTCGTCATGCTGTCTTTTCCAGTGTCATGCCGTGAGTAGTAAACTCTCAACAATACTGTTATTCAGGAGAACACGAGGGAGTAGGCGCGACCATACGTACCTGGTTGCTGTATGAAAGTCAAGCGATGGGTTCCAGAAGCCAAGGTCAGTCAGCGATGATTGGCATGAGACATGTATCGAGAGCTGTCTCGAGAAAGGAGACAAATTGTCGAGGAAGAGAAACTGCATTCCAAGTGCATGTCAGGATTGAGAGAGACTCCAACCCACTGACGGTTCGCAAAGGGACACGGTGCCGAGAAGCACAAGACGTGTCCCACTCGTACTTGACACGGCTGAGCAAGAGGAAGAAGACAAGACAAGGAGGGCCAAGCAGTTGCAAAGACAGTCTTATCAATTCCCCGGTCACCAAGTCTCAGCCATGTCATCCTTCACAACATGCTGGTGGAGGCTCAGACAAAGAAGTGGACAACCAACAGTACGACCTCGCCAATGGAGCAGAGTGCCTTGTCGGCAGCCTGGAGGAGTAAGCCGCACGCACAGTCCGGGCGAGAAGCCGATGTACGAACCGACCAATGACAGGCCCGGGCAAGAGAGCATTTCCACTTCACAACAGCAAAGACATCGTATATTCCTACAATCCATTCCTTATAGTGGGGATGACAGGGCTGTGCCGCTGCAAAAAAGGTACGAACTGGCCTGTCGTAGTCTTGCATCTATTCTTGTGATGCAATCGTCGGCCAGTGCCACGCAATCTGCCAAACACATTGATCGTGTCTAAGACTGTACAAGTATCCAGCGTCTTTTCTCGTCTTTTGTTGGAAGAACAAGAATCACACACGAAACGACTTTGGGATCAGACATTATTTGTCCTTTTACGTTGGCATCAAGGCTGATCGACAGAAGCCCTCTTGCTATCCGCATCACACTTCTTACATACGACAACATACACTACGCACTCATTCGGACACATCGAGTCGAATAGCATATCAACCATTCCTGCATAAAGAACAATCTCAACCGAGCAGAGCATCCGCTCGACCTACCTACGCCCAACACATCGACAACCCACAACAACACAACCCATCAAAAATGCCACTCGACCCCTATGCAAACTGCAACATCACCATCCCCAGCGACCTCTGCACCCTCGAAACCTGCTGCCTTGCCCAATCGTCCTTCCTCTACCGCGCCTCCTACGGCTGGAACCTCGCCTTCGCCATCCTCTTCGGCGCCTTCATCCTCCCCCAAATCGGCCTAGGAGTCTACTACAAAACATGGGGCTTCATGGTCGGCATGATCATGGGCCTGGTCCTGGAAGTCCTGGGCTACGTCTCGCGGGTGATGCTGCACGACAACCCATTCGACGATAGCGCTTTCCTCTTGTACCTGTAAGTCCCATCCGGCATGACCTAAGAATAACACGACCTCCCAACCAACCAACCCTCCCATCCCCATCCCTACCCTTAACAGAAAAAACAAACCCCAAAACTAACAACCCTTAGCATCACCCTAACAATCGCCCCCGTCTTCCTAACCGCCTCAATCTACCTAACCCTCTCGCGGATCTTCCTAATCTACGCCCCCTCCCTCTCGCGCCTCGCCCCGCGCACCGTAGCCCTAACCTTCATGACCTCGGACTTCCTCTCCCTAGTGCTACAAGCCGCCGGCGGCGCAATAGCCGACACCGCGCCTGACAGCGACCCAGACCTTAAGCAGACGGGCATCGACGTCATGATCGCGGGCCTGGTGCTGCAGTGCATCTCGCTGGCGGTCTTCCTGGCCGTGGCGCTGGACTTTTTCGTCAGAGTGTGGCGGCGCGGCGCGGACACGAGAGTCCCTTCGAGGAACGCGCTGCGGGCGAAGTTCGCTTTCAAGGCGTTCCTGGTGTCGCTTCTGATTGCGACTCTGGCGATTCTGGCGCGGTCGATTTTCCGCGCGATGGAGCTTTGGGGCGGGTTCGAGGGGGAGCTGTGGAACAATGAGACGGAGTTTTTGGTTCTGGACGGGGCGATGATTGCGCTTGCGGTGGTGTTGTTGAGCGTGCTGCACCCTGGGCCTGCGTTTGGGGCCGAGTGGCATACTGCGAATTGGTCGTTGAGGTCGAAGAAGGGGGGGAAGAAGAGTGTGGAGGGGGGTGGGGAGGATGATGATCGGACTGTTGTTGGTGGTGGGAGCGAGGCTGGGGATGCGTTTGAGATGAAGCAGAGGGCTATGTTGGAGGGTGACGATTGAGTGGGTGAGAGAGAGGGCGAGGATTGATAGGGTGTGTGGATTGGAGTCAGTTGGATTTCCTCTTTCTTTTGTTGTTTGACGGGTACGAGAGGTTGCTCCGGGTGGAGTTCTAGGAGCAATGGCATGTCGCGGCGCGTTGTTGTACATATACATATAGAGATAAAACACAGACAGAGTGCATTAAGACAACACAAGACAAAGTTCAACCGATGAGTAAAGTGTATGAAATTTTCAACGCGCGAAAAACTTGTCTATTTACACAAAAGCCTCCCAAATCATCATCTAGAGTATAGAGGAGAGAAGAGGAAGAAACGAATGCCTAAAGCTTTTATATCCCGCCCCACCCAAGCGCCTTTTTTGTGAATGAGCCGGAATTGTATTACGCCATTGCATGCCGCGAGACAGACCAAGTAGAAGTGAGAGTAGCTTGAAAAGTAATCGAGAAAGGGTCAAAAAAGCAAAAAAGCAATAATTTTTTTCCGTCCCAGCGTCGTCGGGTCTTCGAAGAATGAGAAAGGTCAAAAAGCCGTGGCGGATGACCGATGAAATCGCAAAGAAGTGTAATCCCGTCCCGGTAAAACTCAAGATCAGAAGCGTACTCCTGCCGCTATGCACCCTAACAAAAAACCCAAGCAGAAGGAGAAAGCGTAAAAAGGTCCCCAGCAAGACCATGCGTGTTCGAGTCGATCGAGTCGGTGAGGTCGGACGATAACGTGCCAGGTCCTGGACTCGAGACAGTCGATCTGTGCCGGCCGCTCGTGATGGACGCGTTGGCGCCACAGAATACCAGACATCCCATGTTTGCCGCGAGGAAAGAATGCGTCATGCAGAGCACCTTCAATCCCTCCAAGCCATCGTGAACGCTTCCTCCGAAAACCCCTTGCACAGAAAACCCAACCACATAATCAGTACCTTGCTTCCTTCGAAAGAAAGCTCATACCATGCGTCGCGCGTCGAGTCCAGAGTGCGTGACCGGAGTCCATAAACATCACTTTTCCATTAAACGCCCCCTGTCACTGACCGGTTCCGATTTAACAAAGGGCTGAAGTAGCCCACCCTGATATATGGTGATCAGGGTTGATGAATGAAAACCATCCGCCAGAATTGCTAATTAGCGACTCTCGTGTGTCGCGTGTGTTGTAATAATGAGTCGATGAAAGCAGAGTCGCTAAGCACATCGATCCTCGCGGGCACGTTCTCCGTGTCGTGGATCAAATTTCGGTCATCGTAAAAGGAAAAGAACTAGCGCAAGCTACATCGACTAGGCTTCGAGTTGCGCCTTAAGCCCTTGATCGATGCAGTCGGTGAGCGTCTTGCGGTTGCGCAGGTTGAGAGCCTTGTTGGACCACGCAGCTCGAAGTGACGCGAACAGCGTGCTGTCGGAGCTCGGGCCCTCTGCCTTTACAAGCTCAATGTAGTCGTTGACTACACGAGTGGGAATGGGGTTGGCACTCTTCACAGCTTCGACGTAGTACTTGACCAGATTCTTCTGGCCCTCCAGAGACACGCGCTCCTTGGCATCAGCATCCGCATAGTACTTGAACTCGCTGTACATGCGGTTATTAAAATTGCGGACCAAAAAGTGAGACCAGAACTGGTACAGCACACGGAGATCGTATGGGCAAGTACCAGTTGCAGCGTGGCTGCGCTGCTCCAGAGCCTTGAGACGAAGCTGAACATAAGGCTCAGGGGTGAGGTCCGAAGGAAGAGTGCCGACAGGGTGCTCGGTGTCCTTGATCCAGAAGACGTGACCGCCGGCAGAACGGTCAGGGGAGGTTGCAACGGAAGGGCTAGTGCCGCGAGACTGCGTGGGCGACGAAGTGGCATTGGTGACAGCCTCACCGTTGACAGCCTGACCGTCCTGCTTAGCAATGTCGCCTGCAATGCTCTTCTGATCAATCGAGCCATTCGAGTAGGTCCTCGCGGCAGCGGTGTGGTACGGGACGCGGCGGGCGCTCAGCCGGACGCAGACAGTGAGCTGTTCGAGCTTGTATTCGGGGAAGACATCAGGTTCAGCGTCGGTGTTGCCGTTGTTAAGGTAAGCCTGGTGAACGCTGTTGTCGAAGATGGCCGGCTTCTGGGCCCGGCCGCGCATTTCCTCGCCGTACGAGCCCTCTGCGTTCTGAGGGTAGAAAGCACCACGAGCAGCGCCAGTCATCATAGCGTGGGTGTTATCACGGCGCTCGTTCTGACGGGGCATGGCCGAAGGGTGCGGCATGGCGCCGTGGGGGTTCATCTGCATCATTTGCATGGGGTTGTACATGTTGGCGGGTACTCGCTGTTCAGGAACCTCCAGCTTGGTCGGGCCTTCGTGGCGGGCGGCAGGGAAACGCTCCTCCATCGGAAGAACGAATTGTTGGTAGTCGCCCCTCTTGCGCACGCGCTCCTTTCCATCCTCTCCAATGCGGATCTGGACGATGTCAGATTGCAGGCACACCTGCTTCAGGAGTTCCCAATCTTGAGTGAGGTTCTTGACGCGGTTGAAGCTGGCAAGGACCTCGAGGTAGACGAATCCTTGAGAGTCCATGTTCTTGCGAAGGTACATGTCCTTGAGGAGATTGTCCAGGGAAAAGTAGTACTCGAGTTGCATAGCGACCACGCCGAAGAGGTAGGTCTGTTCCATCAACGCGGCGTAGGGCACGTTGGGCACAGGGTATGCGTTGTACTCGAATGTGCCTTGACCGTATCCGTGCATTTGAGCAGGGAAAGGAGGATATCTGTTGTACGCGTTCTCCACAGGGAAAGACTGAGCACGAGAGTTGCCACGGAAGCCTGCACGGCCTGGACCAGCGAAGTGGCCACCGCGAGGTGCTTGGAAGGAGGGAGACTGTGGTACACCAAATGGCGAGACGCCAGAGAAGTCCGGACCGGCATTTGCGTTGGAGAAGGGTTGGGCGCCGTGATGGCCGTTAGCGAACTCACGCGAACCCCCTCTGCCACGACCACCACGGGCTCTATTACTACCACGAGTGTTGTTCCAGTTGCCTTCGCGGGCAGTCGATTTCTCGAGCCCAGCGGTAGGGCGAGCAGCTTGTCCTTCACGGCCCTTGGCAACACTGTCAACCTCATCGGCTTTTGGACCTCTGGGAGTAGACCCAGGGATGAATTCGGGTTCTTGCCCGTCAAAGCCCGTTCCCTCGACCTTGGATTTGTTGTTGCGTGGCATTGCGGGCTTTACGTCAACGGAGCTAGTGTCCTTGTCTTGAGGTGCAGCAGGCTTGTTGGTGGTGCGTGATTGAGAAGCTCCACTGGCACTGCGCTGGGCCTTGATGGGCGAGTCGTCAGAAACCTCCATACGCCCTTGACGCGCGTCGTCACCACCCTGTGTACCAGAGCGAGCTGGAGTGCCGTTCGCAGCGCCTCTGAAAGTGCCACGGCCACGAACGGCCGCACCGCCACGGCCGCGACCCTCGCCACCAGGCAGAGTGCTGCGGGCGCTCTTTTCGCGCATGAGAGGTGTTTCCCAAAGAACGTTAGGAACAACCGGTACAACCTTCCACTCCTGCTTCTTGCGAGACTTTCCCGTAGAAGCGCTCTCATCGTTCTTTTCCTCACTGTCCTTCTCGACGACGGGCTTGCGCTCCTTGGCCTCCACAGCTGGTGCAGTGTCAGGAGTTGGCCAAGATACCTCGTCTTTGACAGGAGGTGGGACTGCAGCATTTGAACGTTCATCGCGGGCAACAGGCCTGGAGTAACCGGGCACGTTCACCTCTGCGCGCTGTGGGCCAGTTGCCGGCTTTGCTGCTTGGCGAGAGGCCACACGTTGCTCGTCCGATCGCTTGCCCTGAGAAGAGCCTGGCTTCTTTGAGTCGCTGGCTTCAGTCGAGTTGCTCTTCTTCTTCGAGTCGGCGCGAGGGCGCTGGTTCTCCTTCAGGTTCGCTGCAGGTCCGGGAGCTTGTGCCGGTTTGGGTGTAGGAGCCGCTGCCTGTTTCGCCTTCTGGGCCTCGGCCAGCTTGGCCCATGGGTTGACTGTTGGTGCGGGAGCATCGGTGAGGACAACAGGTTTAGGCGGTGGTGCTGGAGCCTCCTCGGTCTTTTCAGCCTTGTTCTTCTTGCTCTTGCCGCCGGAAGACTCGTGCTTGTGACGGGTATCGCTTTGACGCTCAGCGCGCTCGGCGCGAGCGGCGATCCAAGATCCGGACGTAGGGCCTTCTGTGGCCGCGGGTGTCTCCGAGGCCTGGGACTTCCCATCCCAGCTGGTCTGACTAGAACCATTGTTCGCAGACGATGCGTCGTCGTTGGAAGTCGCGGATGCAGCAAGATCTGGTGATGATACTCCGGAGGTGGTCTGGGCCTTCTCCTCGGCCTTCGCGCGCTCAATAATACTCTTCGGCTCCGTGGCCTTGCTCTTTTCTTGCGGCTCATCACTTGACTGAGGCTGCTTGTCGGCTGCAGCAAGGTCCACATCGTCAGCCCAATTGCTTGAAGCGGCCGGGGCGAATTCAGCCAAGATGTCGGCGGCCGGCGTGGCCGGGCCTGATGTGAGCTTGCTTGAAGGTGCCGATGTTGGTGTAGCGACACGGCCTTTCGCCGCTTGTGCATAAGAGAAGCCGCCCGGGCTTGATACCCCAGGGCCAGCCATCTTAGTAGTTTCCTGAACTCACGCGCACTGTGAGTGCAGTCCGAATGTTTTTTTTGCCTGCTCGCTGGGTGCCGCCCAGAAATATTCACGCACGCGCCAAGTTTACCTTAACAATTCAACGAGTACGCCTCGATCCTTGCTCTTCTCGCTGGGGAGATCGCTGGCTGGATATTCTCCCGGTGTTGGTCGGCAGTAGGCGGTCGTGGTAGTCGTGCGGTGCAGTGGTTGGCGTGAAGACGTTGTGCGATGTCGTGTGACGAGCGAAGTGCGCGGGAAGAGGTCGAAGCAAAAAGTCGGTGCGGGGCCAGATGAAGCGACGCGCGGTGAGATGAAGGTCGGAAAGGTGTCGAGGTTTGGAGAGTGTTAATTGCCGGAGCTATGACTGCGGCGGCGATTGCTGTTAGCGAAAGCGGTGCAAATTGGCGGATGCTCGATGGCGATGAGAGGAAATGAGTCTTTGGACGATGCCGCAAATGCGCGTACGAACAATGCTTAGTGGGGGGGAGGATGAATTGGAAGTGTAAGAGAGGTGAAGTTCTGGGAGGAACGTACCTAAGGCAACAGACGGACGAGGTCGTGCCTTCCCAATGAGGTCGAGTCCGAGCGAGGACGGGGAAAACGGCGAAGGCTTTTGGTTGGAGCAAGGGAGCGGAGGGTGGTGAGGAGGAGGAGGAGTGAGTGCCACGAGCACGACGGCTGCCGATGATGGGGATATTCGACAGGTGCGTGGTGTGTGTGGTGGGCGAGCAGCGTTGTAGAGGCGGATTGGGAATTGAAGTCTACAGACCACAGCCTTGGTGCAGTGTGTGTGGCCGCCGATTAACTAACGCGGAGTTTTTTGAGCCTGTGCTCTTCCGCCAAAGTTGTTGCTTGTGGGCCCGAGCTACCACGAATCACCCGCGTGACCGGTAATTGCCAGCCAAACCATTAACTAATTTGCCTGCTAGCGAGTCCTGTCTACTGTATGCAGTGTATGCCAGCTTCAGCCTTCATTTGCCTCCGTTTGCAGTGACGAATGGGTGGATAGCAGGCTCCCGAAGCCGAGCAGCAGCAGCACATAAAAAGAACATAAAAAAAAATCACCGGAGCATCGGAGCTTGCGCGGGAGAGCTCTGGAATCGGTTCCTCCTCCAAAGAGGGCAGATCCGCACTGCTATCCAAAATTTCAATCCTTAGCTAAGTAATTGGCCTGCTCTACGGCCAGCTCCTGCTAAGCACCTTGCGAGCCAAGATTCCCCAAGCCATCCCGTCATTATATCCGTCTTTCTCTGTCTGTTTCTCGTCCGCCAAGTAAACCTGTAACACTAACAGTTTTGACAGACCGTTTGATACATGGTCATGGTCATGGTTATGGTCAGCTCAGCTTCCGCATCAGCGGATTTAGACGATTTCACGCGCGCGAAGCGTTTGCAGTTGGCTCCACGCGAGGCACGCGACATCATTGTGCATCCAAACTCTGTTCGTCTGCAGACACTACCGGTTCCGATGTTCAGTCCCAGGAACATGGCATCTATCTGTTCTAGGCATACTGCTCGTCTTGTCAATCGTCTCTCGACAGTCTGGTCGTGCGCTATGTTCCTCGGCTAACGATAGACGATAGACGTCACTTGCATTTCGCCATTCAGCCCTAAATCGGAATGCCCTTCCGGTTGCTGTGCTTCCTTCCTCCTATTCCACCCGTCGTGGATGGCGCACGTGCTGCAATGCAACCTGTTACCCATGCATAAATCACGATCGAACCGCCTATACCGGAGGTTGTCCGTAGATGGAATGCGGACAACCATCTAAGATTGATTGAATAGAGCTGGAAGACAAACGGACTTCCACACCAACATGATTCTGAAGACGCACTCTAGTAAACAGGAGTCTAAGAAACATATGCCCTCGCCACTAGACGCAAGCATTGGTAGAACTCGATACTTATTGGCGATGCTATAAGGAGAACCGTACTCGGACTTACGTGAAGAAGTACTATAGCTATAGGATTCATCCCCTTTGGTCCAAGCTATACACGTAGTCACTTACGCTCCCTTTCTAGTGCAAGTGTCAATCATTCCTCATGCAGAACAAGTTCAATGATTGGAAGTGAAGCAGCAACATGGGAAGATTGTTCTGTCTTTTCTTCATCAATCACACTTCTCAATAGCCCTTCCTTCGAGCCCTGACGCCGAAGTGGGAATTCATGGCTGGCTTGTGCCAGCAGTCACGAACAAAACAAAACACAAGATCCGCAAATGCAAAACAAAAACTCCAGCAATGCAACAATTTCAACAGCCCTGACCCGGTGCATGTCCATGATGGGAGCCACTTCACCCTTCTTGTCCACTCTTCCAATCTTCCTAGTCACTCTCTCCACTCTCCTAGTCACTCTCATCACTATCCTGGTAACCCTCTTTACCAACATCCCACAGATAACCACGACACTTCCGGGCACCGCAATTGCAGCGCCGGATGTCCGTGTTCTTTGGGTCATTAACCGCCGCCTCTCGCCTCCTCACGACATCCTCTTCTTCTTCCTCGTCCTTGTCCATGTAGTCAAACGTCAATTCTTTGCCCGCAGGGATGTCTTCGTAAGCGAAGAATGCCAGGTTGTACACTCGCAGGTCGTACTTGTTGTACGAGACCGTGTACTGTCGGCAGTTTGGCTCGCAGGAGTGGTTGATGAACCGTGTCGCGTTGCCCATGTACTGCCCGTCCACCACGTAGCAAGTCTCCGCCGTCAGAGTCGGGTCGTCGCCGACGAACTTGTCGAGGCTGTAGAGGTAGCTGCCCTTCTCGATGTCGGCTTTGCTCTCGCGCTCGGTGGTCTCGTCGTTTGTCAAAACCTCGCCTAGGTAGACGTCTATGAACTCGCCGCGGATTAGGTTCTCATTGCAGTACACGCCCCAGCCGCGGTTGTCAGTCTTGAAGATGGTGAGGTCCACGTGCCGGCCTTTGTTGATGAGCCGTGTTTTGCAATTGCGCCCGCAGTTGCATTTGTCGTTGCACTCGTAGATTGCGTGTCTTTGCTCCCGGTAAAAAGACTGTAGGATTTGGACGGAGCCTTCTCTTGGCTTCGAATATGGGAACCGCTTGGGCAGGCCAGCCGTGTTGATGAATCCGCCAGCGTCCCTCTCCGAGCAGTACTGGGCATATGTTTGAGGATCTGTCCTGAGAAGCTTTTCCTCGTCGACTGCAGCATACTCCAAGCAGTCGCACAGTTTGGTATACTCACACCCGCACTGCCCGCCCATGTCAGGTTTGCAAGGCGATTGGCAGCCCGGGTTGGTCTCGGGATCTGCAGCGTGGACTCCTTTGCCCAGCACAAATGAGTCGATGAATGTGAAGTCTAAGGAGGGAGTCGTGGTATCGACTCCATTTTCAAGATGGACACCTTTGACCTTGCGTAGCTTCTCCATGAAAGCGTTGCGGATTTGGCGCTCAGCTGCAGCAATTGGCCCCGGGGTCACGGCCGCATGTTCCCTCATCTCATCGGTGGGGAGTGTGGCTGCGTTGATGGTGGCCACCTTGCCGTACTTGGGCTTGAGAGAAGTGTCAGCCGATGCCATTTCGAAGGATCCAAAACCACTAACCTTTTTGGTGAAGATGCGGCCCTCTTTCTTCTGCAGGATGCCATTGTACACCGTGATATCAAGCCAGCCGGGTTGTTCATCGCTTTCAGAAGGAGGGACGTCCAAGCTTGACAATGATGGCGAGCGACTGCTGCTGATGTGTGAAGGTAACGGCGTGAGTAGGCCGGTTGATGCGGTCGAAGCGGTTGCGCTGTCACGTGCTATAGCTGCACCAGCGGCTTTACGCTTAAGAGTCCTTGACTCTGTCGCGGCCTCGAGGAGCGCGCCGGTGCGTGCAGTTACTGAGCCCGGGGGTGGCAAATCCTCAATGTAGGCTTGTACGAAATGAAGTGCCAATGATAGCTCATCCAGATCGTGCCACGAGCAAACCGCTCGCGGCGGGACTAGGGGATCCTTAAGAGTGCGCCAGCGGATTAAGAACTGAGGTACCTATCCCGGATTGTTAGTTAGATATATGTAGAGGTCTGGATTATGGGGTAGTACTGACATCGTGAATCTCACGATGGCTTAAGACCTTTGAGATCTGTGAAGCAGGTACTGTGTGGGTCCGTGCGGCAAGAGAAGTGAGCGGTTTCGAGGATATTGTGGAGCGCGCGCCGCTGCTAGTAGGCATTTTATCGGGTGCGAAGCCGACCGCTTAGCGGACCTAGGAAGTTCTAGTAGAAAGCTCCTATGAAATCGCGTGTTTAGGTAGGGATTAAGGGTAGGTTACCTTAAGTTAAGATAGAAAGTAAACCTCTCCGCTTAGACGTGTCGAAGGCGAAGAGCGTTTGATTTGCCTAACTAAGCTTAGTATCGGAAGTCTTAAGATTATAGATTTACGTATCATCTCTGAATAGGAAATAAGTTCATAAGTAATTTCATCTTATTAATCTATTGCTAAATACATTAACTTCTTCTGCTGCTTTAGACTCTCACATATAGAGGCATAAAGAGCATTCTTACTGTTTGTTTACAGACCTCTTAGGGCACGGTGCGCTTGAGCATCCGAGCGCCCGTCGTCGGCTTTAACGTCAGGCTAAAAGCGCGCCCCAAATTTTTGGGAGGGACCAAAGTCCAGCCATGTGAAAGAGTCCATCGTTCAATCGCAAACCACACCACAAAGCAAACATGGCCACAGCAACAGCACAGCAGGGCTCAAGTCCCTTCATCAAGCAGCTCGCATCAAGCAGTGAGTCTTTTGTTTCCCCGCTCACGCGGCTAACACAAGTCGCTAACCGCCTAACCTTCAAGACCGCACAACCCGCGACCGCGCCGTCTCCGCTCTTCGCACATTCCTCAAGCGCAATGCGCCTCTCTCCGAACCCGAATGTCTCAAGCTCTGGAAAGGCCTATACTACACAATGTGGATGTCCGACAAGCCGCGCAACCAACAACAGCTCGCTCGCGACCTCGCCGATCTCGTGCACGTAATGCCGACCCGCGAAAACTTCCTGGTCTTCGTCGACGGCTTCTGGCAGACGATGTCGCGCGAGTGGCCCAGCATCGACGCCCTGCGGATGGACAAGTTCTTGTACCTCGTGCGCTGTTACGTGCAAGAAGGCTTCCAATACGTGCGCCGGTCTGGCTGGGATGAGGATCTGGTGGAGAAGTACATGGGTGTATTGGAGGCTACGCCGTTTGAGCTGAGGAGTGTGAGGATCTCGAATGGTCTCAGGTACCATGTCATTGATCTGTACGTCGATGAGCTGGACAAGGCGGACGAGGACAGTGCGTCGCCTTTTGAGAGGTTGATTGCGCCCATGAAGAAGATGGCAAGAGATAGCCCGAATAAGGCTGCGAGGAAACGTGCAACAGAGGCTTTGGATGACAAGCGTGTGGACAATTGGAAGAGCAGGAAGGAAATCACAGAGGAGAGTGAAGAGGAGGATGATGAGGACGAGGACGAGCAAGATGGTGAAGACGGAGAGTTTGGTGGATTTGACGACTGAATGGTTGGCTTGTGACCAACATGGAGTTCGCGATCACGGAATCAACCTGCAACCTGCAACCAACATGCCGAGTTTGTTGACGAGGAACCGACGGCGAGATACATCTGCGGTGTATGCGCAGTGCAGCTTGATGATATTTGGAGGATTTCCGTCGATAGAGTGCATAGCCAAAAGGCTCGCGCTAATGCAACGGGATGGACGGACTGAACCTGTGAACTACTGCAAGGATGGGTTCGGGTTTTGCGCCTACAAGGTGCTACTCTGGAGGAGTCTCGTACCACCGGTTTTCGCGTGGGCGATGTCTTGCCTCCCCATAATGTCATAAAATCGATTACTCTGAACCAATATTTGCGCGGCGTTGGGGTATCGCGCGCAAGCATCTCTTTCCCGCCTACTCAAATGGTCATATCGTTTCGTCAGATCGTCTATTGGTTCTTCCATCGCTTCAATTCCACTGTCTTGCTTGCGCGCCTGAATCCGCATCCCGCACAGCGACATTATCGCGCGCCGTCTGTTTCAGCGTGTCGGACTGTGTTTGCGAGCGCTGCGCATCGAGTTGTTTGCCAAGCTTGCCCTTGCCACCTTGTGATGCTTTGGCTCGTTCCTGGTAGAGAGAGAGAGCATGGTCAGCTCTTGAGTATTTGGTTTGTAGCTTAGGCCGCGGAACACCGGTCGCGGAGAGAGGTTGGAAGCTCTCATGTCCAAGCCGTCGCAACCATTCTCTGAGGTTCGGGCTTCCGCGGCTTGCGCTTTCCTGTCTCTGTGGTGTATTCGTGGGTACGCACCTCGGCTGCTTTGGCGGCGGCTTCTCTGGGTGATGAACCACTGGTGCTCGATCCTAGTGTCCGGCCACCTTGCGGTACCTTGGACGATGTCTTGGTGTTGTTGGCCGATGCAGGTTTAGGTGTCGAGTCGACGGTGCGACCTTCGCCGCCGAAGTTTTTGTCCGAGGGCTTGCCGCAACAGTTGCCCATGGTTGATGAGTATACCTCTGTAGGGCTGAATCAAAGCTACCTATAGCGGTTGTGATGTATGGAGTAGTGGTGATGTGCAGGTTGCAGGGTCTCGAGTTCGATGCGACATGTCCACCCACGTGCCTAGCCGTCCAAGCTTCCGCGACCTCGGCGCCAGGACTTGCACGACTCGAGAAAGCAGCATTCGACACTTCAACTCACCGAGTCCATAGACAGCATTTCAAAAATCATAAGTGAAGCATTGAAATCTTGGATAATCCCGATTCTTACACGGAACAAAGCGTCGCGCCTGCTGATAACTTGAAGGAACACGTGATTCCTGCCAATTTTAAACCGGATCCGTCTGATTGGTTGACATTCTCTTCCGTCATTTCTGAGCACCTTGATGGACGTGTTCCCCTCTGCTTCGAGTGCCTGCATGGCAAGTAACCATCAGAGTCTTTTAGCCATTTCAAGACCCGACAAGGCACAACGACAATCTTTCTGAGGCAACAATTGACTGTGATACGAAACAGACCTGGATACTCGGTTCTCAGCCGCTCTCACCAACACACTGCCAAAACCCTACTCGCTGACTATCTGGTGGGACACATTCTGCCACAATTTTCACAACAATCTTTATACCACCACCTTGTGCGACGGCAGTCAAACCGAGGAGCCGACGACCCTGACTCTGCCAGGACCGCAAGGACCATGCAGTCCAATGGTTACTCAGCCTATGGCCATCCCATTATGCCACCACCCGGCCAAGGTCAGCCGGGCAGTCGACAAAGCTATCTCGGACTGGACCCTCCTGGCCACATACCTATATCTCAGACATCACAGACGCCTGAAGAAGTCGCCCATGCTGCCGCGTGTGCGATAGATCACGCACATAGCCACTTCAACTACGAGGACCTTTTCTGCTGCGACCTGCCTTGCCCAGACATGTCTTTCTGCGACACCCACTGTGATCCGGACATCTTCTCAGACATGCACAAGCAGCCCATTGCTTGTTGTACGCCAGATGCTTTCGACCCTACGTACGTGGACTGCGGATTGCCACATGAGCCTTGCCCACTACCACCTCAATCACACAGCCCTTGCGAAGATCCCAGCTGTAGTGAACCTGCAGAGCCGGAATGCTGCGACGATCCATACTGCGAGGATGTCAATGCATGTTGCGATGTTCCATGTGTCGAACAGCCTCAACCTCAACACGATCACAACCCACATGATCATCAACATCATCACCCTCCAGAAGGATGTACGACGTGCTGCATGTCAGACATTTGTCCCCATCCATCACATCAACATATTGGTGGGCACCACGATGTCTTCTCTACGGGATACACACCATGGCAAGGTCACATGCATCCACCTCACCTACCATTAGAGCCGTCATGTAGCTCTGGGATGGGTTCGATAGAGCCACGTCTCAGTGCGGCTCTTCACCAAGAAAGTCAAGCAAGTTCTCCCATCACTCCGGGTGCACGAAGTACTCGCGCAAGTACCGTATCGTCAATGCACGAGCCATCACATCGTGGCGGACACCGACGACTCCAAGGCGCCACCGCCCTACAAGCCGACGGCCAATACCTATGTCAGTGGAGCCAAGGCGACCACATCTGCAACCAATTCTTCCCCAACGCCCAAGATCTCCACCACCACGTCCAATCAGCACACTTTGTAGGCTCAGGCTCAAACCACCCCTGCCTCTGGCACGGGTGCGACAGCGGCGTCTTCAACACCAAACCCAAACTCTCCCGCCACCTGCACTCGCACACCGAATGGAAGCCGCACAAATGCGACTTCCCCGGCTGCAACCTCACCTTCGTCACGCAGCAGCAGCGCGACGTGCACCGCAAAAAACACACGGGCGAGAAGCCCTTCGAGTGCACCATCTGCGGCAAAGCCTTCGCCTACCGCGACCTGCTCAAGTCCCACATGCGCTCGGGCGTGCACGGCGAGGCCGACAAGAAGTTCTCGTGCGC
>Ga0265780_10001267_pt1 | contig 36247 bp, 38 predicted proteins | sample P1T30metagenome_FD_192432 | JGI IMG/M metagenome (GOLD analysis project Ga0265780, IMG submission 192432) | Plant litter microbial communities from East Loma Ridge, Irvine, California - P1 T30 | ecosystem: Environmental > Terrestrial > Plant litter > Unclassified | place: USA: California...
CTATAGGAACGGGAACGGAATAGATACTTTTGAAGTTCCTGTGTCTTGACATGTATGGCCTTGATGCATCTGTGAGAAATGTGGAATTTACGACGTCGAAGCCCTCGAGAAATATCGGTACGCCATCTCACCCCCAACCACACTTCCCCAGCTCCCCCCCCCCAAAAAAAACCATGCTCGTAGCTCTTACCAGACTAAATTCTCTCACACAGATATACAATCCATACCTCTTTTTACTTCTCAAAATAATTTCCTCAAAGCACACAGACACTCCTTCATATCACCACACATAGCCCACCACTATACCTCAACCATGTCTCCCTCCCCCGCGCTATACCACCTCCTCATCGCCCTCGGCACATACCTCGCACACATCGAGTCCACGCTGCACATACCCGCAACCCTGCGCTTCTTCCCGCCCTGCGGCCCGCCCGACGAGATGCATATGCCAGCGCTGATGTTCGCAGTCGCGCCGCTGCACGCATACATCATGCTGCCGGGACTCGCGTACCTGGGGCGGCAAGGCAGGTGGACATGGACGCGGTGTATCAAGCTGCATGTGCAGTGTCTCGGGATGTTTTGGTTCGTTATCTTGCTTTTGCGGGTTAGGGATGGGGGATGTTAGATTGGGGCCTGATAATCGCAATTAGAGTCTCGTGGTGGCTCCGTGGTTTCGCTTTCATCGTGTGGTGTGGGGAGCTGGATGTAGTCAAAGTGCACTCCATCGACCGCCGTATCAGTAGAGATACGTGTATCCTCTTCGAGACCATGACGTATCCTGCAATTCCCCGACTGCTGCTTTGATAGATAAATTGCTCGGACTTGATACACATCCAACCCTGGTTTCTAGAATCGTCCCCACTACCTACCGCCTCCACTGTCGATCCCTCCCCCACCCGTCAAATCTCCTCGCCGCACCCGCGCATAAACCCCAATGATTGCCACTCATCCTTGCTGACGATACCGTCGGGGTATGCATGAAGCCCAATCCCGTCTGTAACGCGCGCGCACGCACACATCCCTGCGCCCTGCTGTTTCAGCAAACACGCGGCCAATCGGATGCTGTGGGGTAACCTGGCTATGCACAACGGCGACAATACTCTAGAAACAATGATGCGGGTGAAGAATGCTGGGTTGAGCCGGTTTGGGACATCAGGCGGGAGGCGAGGGTGGTTTGGGGAGGAGGTATATGTAGGAAGGGTGGGAGCGAGGGTTTAGGAGTGATTGTCGCTTCTTTTTGTCGACTACGCACACACTTCTTCAAGTTTAACACAAGTCGCTCTTTTACAATATGCCTTCCTTTGCGTTTTGGAAGAATCCAAAGTCGAGCCCGAGTGATGGGCCGTCGGTGCGCGAACCACTCCTCGACGACGCCGCGGATGCAGCGCCGCCGAAGCTGGATCTCATCACGAGGAATCAGGACTCTGGATCGTTTACGTTTGAGGATATGGAGCGGTTGGCGGATTGTCAGCCGGCGAGGCCTTTGCAGCAGCTTATGGAGCGGATAAAACCGTCGGCGGCGTCGGCGACGATTGGGCAGGTTGATGAGGATGCGCCGCTTTTGGACGACGAGCATATTCAGTCGCAGTGTGGGCCTTCTCCTGAAGAGAGAAGTGAACCCGTTTTGGTGCTGCCAGAGGAGTCTTTGTTGGCAGATGTACCGTTGCTGGTCCTGGATACGCCCTCAGAAACAACTGCGGCGATTGATGTTGTTGATGCAGCATCGATCGGTCGACCTACTGTAACTCCACGCAAAGACGAGAGCCGAAGCAATCAGTGGCCACTGAGTCCAGTCTCAGTGGCGGCCACACCGGAAACACCACAGGCGCGCCCCTCGTCCTTCTCAATCAGAGGCTCTTCCTCGCAATCGCCTTCAACAACACCGCAAGCAGGTTCGACTCCCAGACGCCTACATCGGCCAACAGAGCTGAACTTAGGCAGTGTCGCACCCACCAGCAACAAACCCGAATCCGAGCTCGAGAAGCAATTCTCTCTCATGCGCAACTCGAAAACACAATCGAAAGCCGCTTTGCGGTCGCCGACACAGCTACTCCAAGAGCGCTTAAGTATGTCGACTACGAAGCAAAAGCAAGAAGTCAAGGTTCGCGTCTTCGTTCCGCCTCAGCCGCCGAGGAACGGCTGTCTGCTGCCCGGTCCCGCGGGCCAAATGGGGGCATTCACCAGTACATCTGTGCGCGCGCGAACAGAGGGCGGACGACCAGCGTGGTGGTGCAAGACGGACAAGCTCGTGGTGTTTGACGGCATCGATGCTGATACTGATGGCGAGGTGACTATTCGTGCTAGGACGAGCAAAGGTCTAAGCATCGCGCGGCGCAGAGGCGACACAGAAACAGTGGTCATACCGATGAACTGCAAGCATTGTCAGGAGATGCTCAAGCGACATGAGTGGAAGTACGACATTCAGGTGTGTAAACGTAGTGTATGCTGGGACTGTAAGGAGAGATGTAAGTGGGAGCGAGAGCAGGAAATTAAGGAGCAGGCCGACGCTAGCATTGAGATGAAAGCTGAGCGGGAACGTGCGGACAGTGTGCTGCAGGATGATGAACCGAGGATGGATGATCTGGTGCGCAAGTCGGGCATTGAGCAGTGTAGGCCAAAAAGCCCCATTGAGGCTGTTGGTGGGATTGAGGAGCGAATAGCGAGTGTGAGATGTTGAGGGATTGTGTTGTTTTGACTCTGTGAGTTGCAAGCGCTGGTAGCTAAGACGAAATTCACAGTACATTTAAGAGACATGATACGATTCTGTTGTGGGGAAATGAAGGAGAGTATGAACTTTCAACTCACCGAACGACAAACTATCGGGTATACATAACGATGTTGGGTTTTCGTGAAGTGGATTACGATCAGCGGAAACAGCTTCCCGCCACTGTGAAAAGTCTGTCAATTGTGTTTAGCACTAATTCACAGATCCAGGCGGCATGTAATGGTTCAGTCAAGCTCCATTGCGTCGTCCATGTACTCCAGTGGCGTATCGTCCGAACTTGTGGTAGTGTAGCTTTGTGGCCGAGGCTCAAAGTCTCTGCTGGAGAAACCGTTGAGCGGGGCACCAGAAAACTGTTGCACAATACCATGCGCATGATCGCAGCCTACAAGGAGGGCCCGAAGCATAGTCTCTAGCTGTGAGTCTTGCAAGGTTATGTTCTTCTTGCGAGAAGCGTCGTCATCCCACTTGGATGCGATGATCCGCCCATCAGCGTCCTTCCACGCATTTCTGAAGTCCTTCGCAAGCCCCAGCTCAACACGTACTTCGTGTAAACCGAAAGAAGCGTGCAGTGGGCAGTTCTGATCGTCTAGAGCATCAAGTAGGTTCGCGTGGAACGCATGCGAAGCGAGCGGCCGTGATCTGTGGAGATCGGGATTTGTAATGTAACGAAGGGCGTTGACGTTTGTCTGTGGTGCGGCGCCAGAGACCTTGACGCCGACGATAGAGAGACAGGTGGTGATGTATCGCTCGAGCAAGGTGTAGAACTCGAAGAAGTCGACCTTGAACATGGATTCGGCTTGCTTCTTCACAATGTCAGCTTCGCGTTGAGTATTCCTGGAGATGTACTGTTCACTAACACTAATCGGATCTGTGCTCGAGCTGGCTGCCCGCACAATCTCGAGAGCCTTGTAGTAAGATACCATGAGCATCTCTGCTTTCCAGCGCAGACGGCCGAGCAGCCTGGTTGAGTTGTCCTTCTCTTGCTTTAGTTTCTCCGCACGCGATTGCGCTAGTGACTCAGCCGGAGTCTTTGGTGCATATTTTGAAGTCTGCATTGCGAGAGTGTGAAAAGTCAATGTCTCCTGACTAGGTGGATTGAGAGATTTTGGATTTCAAGGCTTGGTAAACGGTGTTAGCCAAATGAGAAGAACAACGCTGAGGCAAAGGTTAGCTGCGCGGTGAAAGATTTCATGATAAGTCGGCCCCGCACGATCATTGTGTGTTCAGCGTTGTGTATACGCGACGTTGTCACTACTCATGGTGAGGTGAGGTGAAAGCGCCAATGCGGACCAGTCATAGGCGCCCAGGTCTTGGCTTAGTCATCCGCGATAGGCGGTAAAGACTCTTGTTGATAACACGCACGAATATCATTTGATCACTTCGCACTTTGCACGGTCGTTGATGAACAGCCGTACCTAGATGGCGCCCGCGGTTTGTTCCAATCTGCGTCACGGTGTCTCGTGATCGCGCGTCCTTCTCACGTGCATCATTTCTTCCCTGCCAACATTGAACCTTGGAACCTGGGAAGTTTGATCGATCACGACCACATGCACGACAACCAACAGCTTCTTCCAATATCTTACGCCAGTCATTCATACCATGCCATCAGCTGGTCGTAAACGCACTTGCTCGAATTCTGATTTGACTGGAGTTCTATCAAAGAAGCGTCACTCAACACGCAATGGGGGCAAGGCTACGGTGACGAACATCGCAGCCAGACATCGCGACTCCACGATCGAGCCGCGTTCGCCTCCTAATTTTCAGGCTTGCTTTACTGGCCTCCCAGCAGAGCTGAGGCTCGAAATCTACTCTCATCTCCACGATACAATCATCATTCACGTTCATCGCCAGCAAAAGCGAAAATTTGATATATTTACATGGACTCCATGTCGCTCATCGAGCGCGATATCGCCGCTGCTGTGTGCTAACCCGAAGTGGTCCGGTATGTGCTCAGAGGACGAGCGCTGCACCTACAGGCTCGGCACGTCGGCAGTATTGAGAGGTGCTTGGGCACTCGCAGCATCGAACAAGATGATCCGTAACGAGGCGCAGGAGATGTTCTTTCGCGACAGTGTTGTCTCTGTCCGAGCCCAAGATTTGAATGTTTGGCTAGATCATCTCGCTACGAAGAAACCTCACCATTTGAACAGACTGCAGCGTGTCACTCTGACTGGGCCAAATGAATGGCGATCTCTGAGTAGGATAGAGTTCGAGATACTCCGCAATCGAGCTCCAAACCTGCGAAGCTTTGGTTTGCAGTGTCAAAGCCCAGTCTGGCAATGGTTCCGCAATCATACGCAGCCTGGACCCATGCTCGATCACAAGAGATGGCACGAATGGAGTATAGTTGATTTTGTGCGCGATTTTGATCCTGCAGTTACGGTTGCTCTCGAGGCGATGGTCTGGAAAAAGCCGCACCCCTCTTCGGAGCCCAACGGAGTCGAGCAACAGATTGCAATTCGCATAATGCGAGAAGGCAAAAGAATCGAGAAAGTGTGCGATTCTAGCTGGACAGAGGAAGACACAGATATCGATGTGGCTCAATCAGACCAACTTGCGCCGTGTGGAAATGAAGCGAAATGGCAGCAGTGGTGGCATAACAAGGGTAGAGGATTAACGCACTGGACCGTACTGTCACCGCCTGGGCCTTAGGTATCAAGTGTCTGTGCTTGTATCACTGACTGTCGGAAAAGTTCATTAATTCAGCCTCTTTCAGCGGAACATTCTTATGTGAGACCACTACGATGCTTTACTCAGTAGATTACCAGAGAGCACCCTGCCCACGCTGGCAGAGCGCTTCACTATTTAAGGAAGCGGCGTGGGATTCTGGCACGTGGAGCTCTGCCAGTCGCCGGCCGAGGCGTTTGATTGCATGCACATGCAGCGTTGCTTCTGCAGCACAACTGTCCGCGGAGTGCATGCGTAGCCCTATCAAATGCGGTAATGATTCGAGACAGGCGTCAGGTTGCCTGGCGCGGATATGAGGACGAACGGGTAGCACGTAAGGCACTCGAGGAGACTTGATGGCGTTCGCCAGGCCGGCAGTCATCAGCGGTGAGGGCACGCTCCGGCTGACATGCAAGACGGCTCCGATTCGCAGTGTTTAAGTGTTGCTTTGTTTCCGATGGTGCGCTGGCAGCGGCAGCTCGGTTCCTGGCTCGAGATTCTCGGGCTTGACGCAGCCGGACGGGCCGTCATCCAAATCGCCTTGGAAGCGCAGCAGCCTAATGAGACGATGACACTTCAATCCATCACCCACGGCCAGCACCACGATCCTGTGCCAATGCGACTGACAGCCACACGCCACAGTTCTACAGCAAATTTCGGCCCCTGCGGCGTCGTCATCCAACGACTGTGCGCCGCGTTGCCTTCTAACTGGGTTTGAGGCGTGAGCAGGCATTGACCTCACCGCCCACGAGCACATACAACGCAGCATGGTCCAGGCGTCCTACAACGCATCAACATGACTGCTAACGACAACGACACGGACTTTGAGTCCATGACGGGCGCGCTGGAGAGCGACGAACCCACCATGACGCCCATGCCAGCGCCCTCGCACCAGGCTGCCGCACCACGACCGCCCACGACGACGACGACGACAGCCAAAGAAAAGACGCCCCCCGCTGCTGCTGGCCCCGAGAGCGCGTCTACTGCGCCTATGAAGCACCAGACGGCCCTCGCCGGCGCGCGCTCCCGCAATGCATCAGGCACGCCGTCGCCCCAGTCACCACTGTCCTCGCGAGATGCATCGCCCGCGCGCCCCCATCAACGCGCTGCCCCCGCCGCCGCTGCAAACCCCAGAGCTGGCCTCCGTTCACGCAAGAACAGCATCAACGCCAGCCCGAGCCGCGGACCCAGCCCAGCGGGCTCCCGCATCTCGCCCTCGGCCACTCCCATCCCGCGGGCGCAATCCGCGTCCAGCATTCCTCAGCTCCCTCAGGTGTCGTCGTCTGCATCGTCCGCAGACACCATCAAGGCGCCCCGGCCCATCAAGCCCATGCCTGCGACCATCTCGGGCGACAGCACACCTCACTGGCCCATCTCGCCCCGTCTGAAGTCACCACCGCCCACGGATGGCCGCTCCGACTCTCGCTCCCACGCCAACTCTATTCGTAGCCAGTTCAGAAAGCCCGAGACACAGTCGACGCCCGCCATCGTTGTCCAGAGCTCCTCGCCTGTGCCCGCCACTCGCATCCTCGTCAGGGACGACGCTGTCGCAAGTGACTCGGACGAGCCAGCGATGAGCGTCAAGGCTCCCTCGCGAGGCGCCAGCGGCGCTGCCCCGAAGCTTGAAACAGTGCAGGAGTCGAGCTTGCCGACTACTCCGGGCTTTGACGGCGTTGGAATCGAAAGGTACGGTTATCCCCGCAATGGACCCACTTTCTGTCATGACTACGCACCTTGCAGCTTCCCGCCGACGGAAAATCCATGCCAACCATGCACTTTGCTAGCTCTCAGCTAACCGCTATCTCAGCCTCGTCTCCTCGTCGTCGACCACCTCCCACAAAACCTCTGATGAAGAGCGGAATGACGTCAGCTCTTCCAAAGTCACCGAAGACCTCAGCTCCAAGAACAGCAACACCACCAGCAGCCAAACCGGCAGCGGCAGCGACAGCGGCAGCAAAACAGCGAGGAAGGGCAAGATGCAAGAGCAGCGCTCCGCTTCAGCACAGAGGCCCCATCACATCTCCGCCAAGCCGTCGCTGTCGTCTCTTTCGACGCGTTCTGCCACCCAACCGCCCCTGCGCAACATGACTGTCGAGACCGAGACGGTGCCTTCTGTCGCGCAGTCCGCCATTGGCAACCAAGAGCGCTCTGCCTCGGGCCGCGTCGACGGAAGCCTGCGCCTGAAACCAAGCAACGAAACCATACGCCCCAAGAAGGAAAGGAAACCTGCGAAGCGGAAAGCGCCGTCGATCAACGCGGGCACTGGTAGGTCGCCTCACATTCCATATCACTATTCCGTTCCGAGCAGGCCAGATGTTGGCTCTCGCTCTAGCACCGTATCCTCATTCGGCAGTCCAACTTCGTACCGCTCACACGACGACCGTTCTGTGTTGACGCTGTCACCGCCGAACGGCGAAATGAGGATGCTCGAACAACGCCCCTCTCTCCGCTATTTCTATTCAAGCACTAACTCAAGTTTCCGCAAAGCTTCCTCCAAAGCCGACGTTTTCGAGCAGAAGGTTGCAAGTGCCGTCGACGAAGCAGACTCATCTGACTCGGACGCAACCTTCATCTACGAATCCAACCCACAGTCCGAACAACAGCCACACCGCAGCCGACACCACCACTCGCGAACCCCAAGCATGACCTCGTTGGCCAGTCTTGCCGACCCACGGCTAGCGATCCGCGATTCGCACAAGAATCCGAACAAGAAAAGTAGCATGAAGTTCACAAACTCTTACAACACCAGTGCCGATCTTGACGCAGCCGACCGAGGAGACGGCACGATACGCATCGGGTCCGGTCGAGCGGCAGGGGGCAGCCACCATCACCACATCGGAAGACATGGTCAAGGTCGTGGCGGGCTGGGACACCTACTCTTGGACAGCGACTCCGTCATGTCACAACCATCGCGCGCACGAGGGCCATCATCCAGGCAGGCATCACAGCCCAACAGTCCACGGCTTCACTCGCTTGCTCCCAGTAACGGCCACAGCAACGGAAGCAAGAAACATGGCGAATACTCGACTTACGATCTGGACGCAGAGCACGCAGCTGATGATGAAAGGACGCCACTCATATCATCTCGAGGCAGTCAACGTATACGGACGCCTCGCCGTAGGAACAGCTTCACAATCCGCGTAGAACGACGCCATCAGCGGGGCAGCGACTGGTGTCGTCGCTTTGCTGGTTGCCTAGTTCTAGTTATCCTGCTTATGGTTGTCATCTTTAGCTCGGTCGGTTTGGTGTTCGCCACCACGAAGCCATTGACGAGTGTCATTGTTCAGGGCGTGCAGAACGTAATCGCCAGCCAGGACGAGATTATACTGGACCTTATCGTCGATGCCGTCAACCCTAACATTATCGGTGTTACGGTCGCCGACATGGACGTAATCATATTCGCAAAGAGCAAGCACGTAGGATCCGACAAGTGGTGGAGACATCACGGAGAGGGCCAGCAGAACAACCAAGAAGACTGGATGCCGGTTGACGACGACATCGCGCCCGCGGGCATCGACGAAGGCACGGATCCGATTGAAGGCGAACCCCGGACCATGTCTCTCGGACGTATCCTACACTTTGATTCGCCTCTGACCTATGAAGGCTCCTTTTTCGCGCGGAAACGAACCACTTCTATTGGCGAAATTCGTCTTTCGCATCCTGGCAACAAGACCGAAGTGGGAGGGCCCGATCGATGGGAAGAGGTCTTACAATATCCCTTTGAGCTCATCGTGCGAGGCAACTTCAAGTATCAGCTCCCGCTGAGCACACGCTCGCATGCGGTTCCAGTCACTGCATCGTACTACTATGACCCAGATGCTGAGAAGAAGAAGCTCCGCAAGCTCAAGCTGTTGGACGCTCGAGGAGAACGAGAGAGCAAGGAAGCAACCACCCCTGTACTACCAAAGGCATTGGGACGGTATGATCGAAGAGCCTTCGCCGCCGATCCGCAATAGCCATCTTACATTGCACAACATCATTACACACTTTCCGGAGAGGGCTGCACCCACGCGCAGCCCCGCAAAAGAATGGACAAAAGCAATTCCGATACCCCATTACATACGACTTTACGACCCATAGACACCCGATCCAGAACGGCACGCGCCCGTTTTTGACACTTTTTCGGCTCCACAGCCGTCACGAATTTCATTTACTCTTCAAGCGTTGCTCTGCCTTTGCATAGCGCCAATTGTACAAGTACAGCATCAAGGGGCAAAGCAGCGCAGCGACACAAGGTCTGTATCATGATAGTTTGGGTTTTAATCCGTAGGAGTCCAGCCTCCCTCCTCGCACACCGTTCTCGTTTTGACAATTTGGCTTCGTCACTTTTGGAGGTGGGCTTGTCTTTGGCCCGACGACGCTCATTTGGATCTATTATCTTCTATGTTTATTATGTTAGCTATGTTGCATCAGTTGGCCTTGAGGAGCGTTGAGCGATTGCATTGTAAGCGAGACTAGGGAATTCAACATCGGTTTGGGTCACGGAAAGTGGTCTGCTTCTCTACATATAACATGCATGTCGAGCTTTCGTGGACTTGAATTGATGAAGCTGACACCACGGATTGCAGGCTTTTGTAGATGAGTCAGTGAAAGCTACAAAAGCTCAAGCGCTCGCGGAGAAATAGCTTCAAGCGCCTGGCGGATGAATTGTAGAAGGGCAGTACTTGCTGCTTGGGTAGTACGAGAGCGCAAGACTAGGTACATCTGCGTCCAGAAACGGCAATGCGTTCTCCGCAGATGTACAAAACCCTGGTCAGTTTGCTCCACACTTGTGTAAGGCGAGACAAAAGCTTGTACGAACTTCGAATCCGATAAGCAAACGAGGACCAAACACACAGAAACTGTGTGTTCGAAGAAGGATAGATGTGATGAAATGTTCTGTTCATTATTCGCTCGAAAATAAGATGGGATTTTAGAAATCCCCACATGGTCCCCGTGAGGCATGATATGATGCAACACTCATCGCTCAAACTCCGGGCGTGTTTGTGTGCCAGCTCTCCCGGCCTCTTGCCATTCCCTAGAACGCCAGATGCTGAGGAAAATGCTGCTGTACATGGAAACATATAGCTCGATCGCGACACGTCAGATGCCGACCAACGCCGCGCCAGTTGTGTACAAGGAAAAGACAGAGTCAAGGCAAACAGAGAAGGTAGAAAAGGGGTATTGCAGGGCAGCTGCTGTGCATCCATGGACGCTTCAGAAGCTGGTGAATTGCTCGCGCTGCAGTAGCGCGGGAAAAAGATGGTGTTGAAGATGGGGTGTCAGTTCCTTTACCTGTGAATCGGTGTTAGTCGCATTCCTCACTCCCCGTGGCACAGGGTCAAACTCACCGATATCCCCCCCTCCTACTCCCCCGCCTCGCGCGATACTCGTCGTGCTCCTCGATAACCTCGACCACATCATCTCCGGGCACGCGATGTCTCTCCTCGACGATAATGCTCCTCGGCCGCGGCGCGCCCCGCCTCTCCTCGACGATGATCTGCGACCGCCCGCCAGACCTCCGCGGACTCCTGCTCAGCTCGCGGATCTCGGTGGTGCGCCGACTCGCGGTCGAGCGCCTGGCGCCGTGCGAATTGCGGCGCGGTCTGCGAATCACGACTTCCTCCTGGCCTGCCATGGCTGTTCTGTTTCCGCCGAAGCCGGATCCGCCTTGGGTGAGGGTGTACAGCAGCCAGACTATGAGTAAGAAGCCTGCGACGCTGCCTAGCACGATGCCCGCGACGGTGCCGGGCGCGGGGCCGTTTGTGTTGTAGTACGTGGGTATTATACCCGTCTGGATCATCTGCTGGCGCTTTGCGACGGGCTGGCTGTGCGGCGCGTTGAGGACGTAGTCAATCGCTGGCTGCCGCGGATATGGCCGGGAGTTTCGGGGCGCGAGGCTGTCCATGTGTGCGGCAATGGCCTCGTAGGGATCGGGCACGGCAGGCATTGCGAAATATCGCTGCTCGAGCGCTGGTGTGTGGTGGATTGTTGTTTGTAGGTATCAGGGCAGGCGCGCGGTCGCTTGGGGAAACAGCGGTTCCTGAATGTTTTGGGGGTCGACGGGCAGATGGGCCGACGCTAGTTGAGGGGGAGGGAATTGCGCGCAGCCAGATTCATGCGATGCAGATGCGGATTTGCTGCGATTGTGCGTCTGGCGGCGATATGAAGATGGAGTGCGAAAAGAGCACGTTGCGCCCGTGGGCGATGCCATGATGCAATGGTTGGCCGTTGGGAGGTTGGGGCCAATAATCGGGGGGCTGTCCTCCGAAGCCGACAACATATCGCTAAACACCACAGTTCCGAGCATTAGCATCATGTGATTGACGCTGTCCTGATATTTGCTTCATGCTACATATTGGCAGTTGACCACCCCCTCAGTTCTCGACAAACCCAAAGGCAAGCTTCTGCAGTGCCGCGGAGGTCGCTAGGGTGCAGCTATAACAACACGACTGTTATGTCGACCCCGACTCTGCCGAGACCACTGAGCTCGAAGACTGCAAGAACTCGATCCTCGCGAATATATGCGTCATGTGCCCCGAGGGAGGAGATGTGGTGTGCATTGGGGAGACGCATTATGGGTTTTGAGACGAGGGGTGTGCAGAGCCGAGGAGGCTGAGAGAGGGGATGAGGTGTGTCAACGGGAGGATTACTGGGGCAAAGGAGTGGAGTGGATAGGATGGGTTGGGAGAAAGGAAGGAAGGAAAGCAATGAATGACTTTGGCCATGGGAACATGAATTCAATCTGAGAAAGCTTTGCACGGCTGCATAGAGCCAATCTTGCGCATGGGAAATGGCTACTTTTTGATTATTGCATAGCGATGGAGTTTGGTAAATAATTAAGATTGGGTTATTGGATATCTTGATTTGACCAAGTATGTATTCCTTGGCTTGTCAAAGCACAAACACGACCGTCCTTTTGCCACTTCTGCTACCTGTCCTCCAATTCCGTCTCATGTCTCGGCGAGCTCCGCGGTGACACGACTCTATATCCCGGTCGAGATCTGGCTTGTTTAATTTTGACGTCGGGTCGTTGGCTCGGACACGCTCACTTGTTGTTTCTTTGGAGCATGCGTGGTTGAGCTGACGTGCGAAATAAAACCGCAGTAGCAGGCCGATACATGGCACGATTACAACAACGAGCACACCCAGCAAGCCGAACAATGCCTCTTTAGACCATGCTGGACTTCTCGGATTGAGATTGGTGCTGTCGGTTGAGCTGGTCTCTGAGATCGTGGTTAGCACGTCGTTGTTCAGCTCATGTAGCTCGACATACCATTCATTGCTACTAGACTATTGTCGAAAGTCTTCGAGTAAGTCCGGTGTTTGAGGTAGGTTTCGTATGGATAGGGAGGTACTGATCAACGCCGTGAGGGTTTGGGGTGCGTTGTTATGTAAAGGTCCAGTGTATTCGGAGGATAGTGGCACAGGTTTTTGATGAGTGTGTATTCCAAATATACAGTTTAACCAGAAGTTTGGACAGAGCCTTGCTTCATATACAAGATATTTCTATAAGGTAGCCGTTGGGGCTGCTGGCCGGTTCCAATGCGGCGACAGCATGCTTCCAACACTTCACCCCCATGTAACAGACGCCTGTACTCCATGCGGCGGCTTAAGTAGATTAGAGTATGGAGTGTTGGTCTGTCCGACGGATCGCGGCATGAACGAGATCCTACATTGGGTGCGCGGAAAAGCCTGATCCTACATACCGTCTATGGGTCCAATAACTGGCTGTCCAACTTCGCTGTACCAAACCTTGGGGACGAGTGGTCACACCTTGTTCCACAGCGACGAGGCACAGCACCTGAACTGCTTTCAGGGCGCCCGCATGAGAGTCGAGGAACGACGGCTTTCCATTCGACAGCCGTGCCAGCTTGGCTTTTTAACCGGGGGATCAGCAGCTAATGTAGTGTATCAAGCAGACGAATCTCAGTCGCACGGCAGATACTCTGTATAGCATCTACACGCCAAATCTCGCGTCAGGCGGCTGGTGGACCCAAACACAGCCCCATCTGACCCGTCCAAGCTTTTGCTGTTGCAATGAGAAGCGTTAGAGCCTGGACGGACATTCCTCGGGAAGAGATATTATTGACAGAAGCCACGATTTGATCACTTTGTATTTCATAGTAACATGCAATGATAGCATCTCGCATCGCACCTTGATTCTTGTGTATCTTCGGAATTGTCAGCCCTATACTGTTAGCTCTTGACATTGAAGGGTACATATTTTTCTAACAACTGCGGAGTTCTAGTTCCTAGAGTTGTTGAAAACTTTCCAGTACTATAAGCAAGGGCACCGCAAAAGTTGTCAGTACGACTCGCATGTTGCGCTGTGCCCGAATTATGTCCGGCAGATACAAGCCTTGTTCAACGCGTAATCGAGCGTCGCAATACCGATAACACCAATTTGAACATGATTCCTACTGCCTCTTGAACCCAATAATCAATACGAGACTGATGAATACTTCTTGAATTCATTGCTGACTTCATTGCTTGGCGACTATTCTTTCAATAGCCTTGTTCGATCATTCCCCCAGCCATGGCATTGGAGTTATCAGGGCCGTGCTCCCTAATCGCTATTGCTTGGCCACCACTGACAACGTGACCAAAGGCAACGGTGGGGTTTTGATCAAGCCCGGATTAATGTCGAATGAGATGCTATCGACCGTAGCAGCTCCAAATGAAACCAGCATGCGGTATCCCCCTAGATGGTTCTCCGCTAATGCACATCGAACAAGTGCGTTGTCTGTTGGTAAGCCGAGCGAAGAGCATCATACCACTAGTATGACTGTCTTCCTATTACTTCGTGTTTGCCCAGCTCTCCATCTTCTGCACTTTCGAAAGCTACATTGAGTCTGCTCTTCCGGTATTTCACTTTCTGAAAAGCGGTCAGTCCTAGCACGACGGGCACCGTAGGCGGTTATCACTTGGATACTTACGCGACCGAGACTTGGGTAAGCTGCAAGATCTACGCCAGCGTAGATAACCGAATCGAATCAAGATGCCAAGACATGGGGTAAGAAAGACAGCGAGAACACCAAGTAGTCCGAATAAGGCTTCCTTTGACCACTGGGGACCTAGCTCAGTTGCACTTCTTTCTAAAATGACTTGTAAGCGGCAGATACTGAATGAGAACTTTGTAAATCACGAACCATCAATCGGGCTCATGTTATTTGCCTAGCCTTAAACTGATTCCTCTTTGAGTTTTGAACAGCCAATATATGCACAATATGTCGAAGTCGTATGGTCTTTGCCCACAAGTAGCAGCGTTAGTCAAAAAGGACTGTCGAGACTCGTAAACGGCACTGATTCTTCCAATTCGAAACATCGACGGATACTATTCTTTGCTTATATACATGCACTTGATGGCGAGCGATGGCGCACAACATGCTACAAGAATCTAAGCTAGGCCTAGTTGACGCAATTAGAGAGTTAACGTCGACGCCTACTTGTGGCTTTGCTCGGATCTTCCGGGATTAAGACACCGATGCATGCTCACGAGTACGCTGCGTCGCGCTTTGTCGCTATACTTGGGATTTCGCGTACAAACGTGGCAGTCTGGCTTACGCATTCAGCCGGTGAACTTGCTGCTCGCACCAATCCTGTTGTAGCAAGCCAGGGAAGCATTGGGACGGCGATGCAAGCTCTCACAATCTGCTTTGAAATTTCTAGGATGCTTATGAAAAACCACAGTCGTTAGTGTGGTTCGGTGTCGGGCGATAAACTACACTGCAACAGGTATCGGACGCGACCGAGATGTCTATCAGTATCATCGTATGGGATCGAATTGTAGTAGGGCTAGGTAGCCTTGCAAGGCATAGGTGTTGTGTGGTGCTCGCTATTCGGGCGAGCGACATCCCGTCAAGTTACCGGTAGCACCTCATGCACGGAGACACACGCCATAATGCCGACGCTGCTTGCGCATCAATTTCTTGACTCCGAGCTTCCGAGATCGTAGGCAGCAAAGCGCCAAGATGCACTCTGCATCGGCTTTGACGTTCGCCCGGTCAGATCTAGCCTTACATGGCAGCCCCTCTTTCCTCTACTAGCGACGAATTGCGCAGCTCCCATCGCGTGCGCAATGTGTTTTCGAAATAAGATCACTTTCTGATCATGATTTCACTTTCCGGTTGAGAAAATACTGGCCTTGGACTGCAGAAGCAGCGTAGCCAGAGCTCTTTGTGAGCACTTAGTATGGCTAGGCACAAATGACGTCTTATGGTCATACCACAGATACAGATGTCATTTCTCACGCCCGTTTGTACAAGTGGATCTACAGCTATGAACTCGGCATCCTGAAGTACAGTCACAAGATCACTGAAGCAGATCAAGCATTCCAGAGATCCCAAGAATTATAACAACTCTGGCAATGGTTTATACACTCATGGCTCATTCATTTTATGTACACTCCATTCGCACCATCCTCAGCTCACACACACTAGCACATAACAACGACTGTGTTCCTTCGACTTCGGGTGAAAGTTGCTCTTCGATCACGCCACAATTGCCGACGATGTTCTATGATACCCTGATCGCCTGGTACTTTGTCAGTTCTCAAATGCAGAGGATCGTGTGGAGGTTTGCGTGCCTTCGAGTGGCGCCTTCCTGTACCTTGGAATCCCATACCTGAAGAGGCAGAGCTTTAGTAACACCCCAATACATGGTACGGCTACAATGAGTATTAATCCAAGAAGTCCGAAGAGTGCTTCTTTAGACCAGCTTCCGTCTGCGAGCGAATGCTCTGGTGCGGATGAAGATACTGCTGTAATTGAAAAGGTCAGTGAAGTTGCATCTAAGTGGCAGTTTGCAGCTGAGAAACCTTCTGACATTCTCCCTCCCAGATTTCCGTAACAGTTTTTGTCGTGTTTTCTTTCGAAAGACTGAGATAGCCACAACGAACTAGGCTTGCTTGGTTACTACATCGAGGTCAGTGTAAGGATCACTCCAGAGACTGAATGTATTTTCACCACAAGGCGTTGATATGGCCCTTGTAAAATGTTGATCTTGCTCTTTTAGGGGCTTTGTAAGCAAATAGGAACGGTGGGAGCGGGTGTAGCCAATGAATCTGCTATAATAGTTCTAAACCCAGAAAGGATGAATTGTCTTGAGATAGACATCAATCGTAGAAAGCGAGACTATGTTAATATACTCTGCAAGCCGGCTGATTGCGCCAGGAAATCTGGTATGGAGATCATACAAGCATGTGGCTATGCTAATTTGCCTACGATAAGGTGTAAGGCCTGGCATGATACAAGCACAGTGGTCACCTGCGGGTCATGGTTGAAGCCTTAATGCCTCTTTTCGTCATTTAGTGGCAACTGCAACACCTGTTCTAGGATGTAGATTGCAGCTCCGTGTATGCGGAGCCTTGCAACGGGCTTAGCATATGCAAAGTCCTTTCATGAGTGGACAAAACTGCGAGTAAGATGTTCAACGGCCAGTCACATTGTTCAGCTTGTAAACTTGTGGGGAACATGCATGCACATGGAATGTGAGCAAATTCCCTCGATGCAGTAGTGTTAACGCCCTTCACACCAAATCTGCCCCGTTTGGTTCACCGGTATGACGGCTGCTGCAGTTTGAGCTATGACACGGCTCAAACCAGGTAACAACACCTGGTACTCAACAAATAGTTCGATTGCTCTGCTTCGACCTTGTGGGATACATGGCCGGCCTAGCACTGGGCAGCCAAGATCCGTAAGGAAGAGAGTCAAAGGCACAGCGGTTGTTAACAAGCTTTAGGGAAACTACATGATTAAAAAGACGTTTAAATTTAAGTTACATAAAAAACCCCTCCATGACCTACTTCCAAAAACACGTAGGAAGGAACAAAATCTACAAAACTACATAATGAAATTCAAAGGGTGTACTGATTAGTAAGAAGATGAGCCTACGTTACTGCCAAACCAGCACAGAGGTGAAGAATCATGTCGCCATGATACTCCTCGTTACAAGCCTTGGTCGCCTCCCCCTCTCGTGTCCTGTCGAACGTGTATATATCTTTACACACTTGCTTACCATCACAGATCAAGTGTGGACATGTTGAGTTCGGGGCGTTGGAAAACGTCACATTGAGGCCGCCCTCATATCCCGGACAGTATTTGATCTTGAGCGCGTGGTCTTCGCTTGTAGCCTTGACATCGGTAAGCTGGAACACATCGCGATACCCTTCGGGATGCGCCACACTTGTGGCTGCTGGAGCACCCGATGTGGAACTTGCTGGGATGTAGACTTTGTACGCTTCCGTGTAGACGGCTGGATTGCCGCAGTCCAGCAGCGAAACGTCGTAGTCCAAGCGCCGATACGTGTCGCCACGGGCTGGGTTTTGTATAAGCGCGTATTCGAATTGAATAATGTCGGTAAGGTTGTGCTCGTCGGCTGAGATCTTCATGGATATGCCTTGTCCACCAAGCTTATCTTCGGGCCAGCAGTACTGAGGTATCGTACTGTTCAAGTATATCGCACAAACAGTCCGAAAGAATTCGGTGTACGCTTCTCCAGCTGGGATATGATGTATGATTTGTTCCGGTGCGGTGCCCCAGCTCGTTGATTGGTTTTTGACATCCCTAAAGCCTCCTAATTTGTGTGAACCAACAGATGACAAGTACAAAGACTTCTTGCAGTGATTCACGATTGTAGCGTTGCCGAATGTAGAACCCTGATCTGGACCTGGGTAGAAAACTTCGGTATGGTTTTGAATCGGTGGCACTGGTGACAACGGTGACTGAGTGGCAATGCTCTGAGTAGTTGTTGCGGAGATTGTTGTCAGTGTTGTGGGTGCAGAGGGAACAGAAGGCCGAGAGGCAGACGGAATCGATAGCGGCGGGGTTGCGGAAGTTGGGACTGTGCTCGAGAAGAGCGGGAAACTCGAGACGGTCAACGTCGGCACCACTGCAGCAGAGGCAGATTCACTTCCCCCCATGACGGTTCCGAGCTGCGAGAGCCATATGGCGGAGATGAAGGAGAGACTGTAACCTACCCAGAAATACATGTTGTGGTGTGCAGCGTTTGTGTTATGTTTTTATTTAGTAGAATAGACGATTCGAACAGAACTTGATTTGATATCTGCAAGAAATGATGTCAAGGAATAGGTAAATGAGAGTGTAGGTGTATAGAAGCTGAGAGGTTTGAAGAAACAGATGTAGTCCTGCAAGCCATGTATGACTTTTGGGGCGTTCAAGCATGACGCAAATGAACGACTCAAAACGAAATACTGAGCGAATGGCCTTCGATTTTTGCCTCTACGGCCAAGGATGTGACGGATAATAAATATGAGACATTACTTTGCGGTTCCTCCAGTGACCCTACCATTTCATACGTCTCGCCTCATACGAGTCGAAGCTGTAACCCACATGTATTCACATCTATCGTGACAGATACAACTCTCCAAAGTCTCATGGTGCTTTTTGAATCTCCAGAAATGCGGACGGCCCTCAGCTTAATCGGAGTTGAGAAGAATAAATCCAAGTCAGCGCTACACATAGCTTTCAAAGTGCTAGTTCTGACAAGACAAGATGCCGTACTGTTAGCGGTGAGACACAAAGTTGTGGGGGAACGATGGCGAGCCGGAGCACCAAGGAAAATGATTCCGTTAGTTGCCTGAGTCAGCCTCCTCTGACCAATAACGACCCACCACTTACTCCAGCCTCCAGCACGTGAGTTCGCTTCTCCGCGTGCGTTTCCTCCACATTCCGCACGGACGGCTCGTTTCCGTCCAGACGGTCGAATATCCGACGCAACCCACCATAAACAAGCCGAGTGCCGCGACGATGTTTCAATTCACGCTGTTGTCGCAACATTCGTTCTTCTGTGAATCTTGGGTGTTCGTGGGATTTAGTTGTCCTGATTGAGCTTCTTGTACATCGTCTTTGAAGAGGGAGAGTTGAACGAACGCCGAGATGCCGTCGATATCCCACACGTTGCGCACTGCGCGCACCTTTTCGCGAAGCACAACGAAGGTTGATATGCTGTAACTCTACACTTTGGCCTGGCATTGACATTCACAGACATACCTCAACCTATCCCGAAACTTCTCCTCATCACTCCGCCGCAATGAAATCAACAAAGTCTTCCCGAGCGCTGAAGCCGCAGTCGCGGACATGCAATCCGACAGCACCCTTCTGTGCGGTGGCTTTGGTCTCTCTGGTGTACCAGACACTCTGATCAACTCAGTCAAATCCAACCCATCCATAACCGGCCTGACTGCCGTCTCCAACAATGCCGGGATCGTCGGCGGAGGCCTCGGGCTCCTCCTGGAGAGCAAACAAGTCAAGAAGATGATCGCATCCTATGTCGGCGAGAACAAGGTCCTTGAGCAAATGTATCTCACCGGCGAGCTGGAGCTCGAACTCACCCCCCAAGGCACCCTCGCCGAACGCTGTCGCGCCGGTGGCGCAGGCATACCCGCCTTCTACACACCCGCTGCCTTTGGTACTGTCGTGCAAACCGGCGAGCTCGCCCTGCGACACAACAGCGACGGCTCCGTCGCGCAATACTCGACACCACGAGACGTCAAGGTCTTCGCAGGCAAAAGCTACGTCATGGAAGAAAGCATCAAGGGCGACTACGCCTTCATCAAAGCGTACAAAGCGGACCGCCTCGGCAACGTGCAATTCCGCTTCAGCGCGCAGAACTTCAACGGCGCCATGGCGCGCAACGCCAAAGTCACAATCGTCGAGGCCGAGCACATCGTCGACGTCGGCAGTATCGAGCCTAATGCCGTCCACGTCCCGGGCATCTACGTCGACCGCGTGATCCAATCCCACACGCCCAAGAACATCGAGAAAGTCGTCAATGCAAAAGACCCCAACGCCGCCGTCGATCTAGGCAAGGGCGACGCCGCATCCAAGCGCGAACGCATCGTCCGGCGCGCAGCCAAGGAGTTCAAAAACGGCATGTATGCGAATCTGGGCATCGGCATGCCCATGCTCGCCCCCTCCTTCGTCCCATCCACCGTCGAGGTCCAACTGCAATCCGAAAACGGCATCCTGGGCCTCGGCCCTTATCCCGCCGCCGGCCTCGAGGACCCAGACCTCATCAACGCGGGCAAAGAAACCGTCACCCTGCTGCCGGGCGCCTCGTGCTTCGGGTCCGAAGAGTCGTTCGCCATGATCCGCGCCGGCAAGATCGACCTCACGATCCTCGGCGCCATGCAAGTCTCCGCGCGCGGCGACCTGGCTAACTGGATGCTGCCTGGCAAAGTCAAGGGCTTCGGGGGCGCAATGGATTTGGTGAGCAATCCTGAGAAGACTAAGGTCGTGGTTACCATGGAGCATACGGATAAAAAGGGGCGCCCGAAGATTCTGAAGCAGTGCGAGTTTCCGTTGACGGGCAAGGCGTGTGTGAGTCGGATTATTACGGATTTGGTGAGTCCTTGATGTGTTGTGATGTGAGGGAGGACTGTAGACTGACTGTTGGCTAGTGTGTGTTTGACGTCGATTTCACAGAGGGGTTGACGCTGATTGAACTTGCGGATGGGGTGACGGTGGATGAGGTGCGGTCGAAGACTGGGGCGGAGTTCAAGGAGGCGGCGGAGATTAAGCCCATGTTGTGAGTGGGATTTGAGTGATGACTTGTTTATGCTGTTGCGTAGGTCCATGACTAGGCGTTCAAAATATGACTGTGACGTTCTGCACCTGTGAATGACTATATCAAAACTATCTGACTGGTAACGTGAAATTGTTTATACAAGCACGAGGTGCGAATGTCTATCCAATCTAAACAACACCGGAATAATGATCATCCGTCAGGCAAGACGTATCTACACATCCATGCCACACGGAAACTCCTTGAGGTTTACACCTTCCTACTTCTTGATCCCATCCCTACTGCTACCCGCACCATCCGTGTCAGGGTCATAATCACTGGTCGGGGTCAGGGTCGGATTCGCCTCTTTCAGCGGCTTACCGGCAACCACCTCAATATCCTCGTCCTCCCCATCAATACCCTGCTCTCTCCTTCTCTGCTGCCTCTCGAGCCACTCATCATCGCTTTCCTCATCGTCCTCACCAACACCCTCATATCCGCCCTCGCCACCGTGCTCCGCATCCTTGATGAAGTTGTCAATGATCCAGTACTGCAGTGCGTTCATGATGAGCGGGAAAATAAACATGACGAAAGTGATTTGAACGGCTGTGTTGCCCTCGGTCCAGCGTAGGGCCCAGTCGCCAACCCATGCGATCCAGGGGAGGAAGGCAAAGATGGCGAGGACGCAGAGCTTCATGAGGAGCAGACCGAGGAAGTAGATGACTGATTGCTTGAGCCACCAGGTGGCGCGGGGTGGGTGGCCATAGTTTCCTGAACGAATGGATTCGGGTGGGTTGGCGAGAGGGGTGAGAAGGGCGCCGCGGTGGAGGACCTTGAGGAGGAGTACGAGGATGGGGATGCCGATTGTGGTCTGAACATGTTAGCAAAGAATCGAACAGTATGCTTGTGAGTGTAACTTACGTCAATAGCCAAGTTGAGCAGGTAGAATGAGCATGGGTTTGGCTGATCGCCCTCATCGCTCTCAGCAAGGTTCGTCTTCGCTGCGACATCAAACTTCCCCGAGGACAGCATGGACATGAGGACATTTGCCAGATGCAGCAGAACCGAGCCAAAGACCTGCTTCGACGCATCGAAAAACCAAATCTTGACTGGTCGACGCGGGTGCTCTCTCCACCTCTTTACTGCCAGCGACGAAACCGCAAGCAGCCCAAGCGCACCTTGTACCAGCAAAGCAAAGTCTCCGAGCAAATTGCACTCCCCGTCCCCCTTCTCTTCATCCATAGGACCGCTCTGCGCAACAGAACCCTGCGTCGTCTCCGCAACCGGCACCGCATTCGTCGCCGGCTCAACTACCACATGCGATGCGACAGGCATCTCTCCACTCGCGGTCGTAGCCGGAGCGGCACTGGGCGAAGGTTGAACCTCGGGCTTCACACCCACAATCTCGACCAACTCTGTCTCGAAAACTGCCTTCACATTAGCCCGCCATTCCCAACCCCAAACCACCAAAACACTCACTCAGCGTAGCATCCCCCGGAATCGGCCCGCTCCCGTGCTTCCCATACCCCAGGCCCGGCGGAATCGTCAGCGTCCTCGCCTCCCCAGGACACATGTCCAGCAGCCCCTGGTCCCAGCCCTTGATCACCTGCCCGGCGCCAATCTTGAAAGTAAACGGCGTGCCGCGGTCGTAGCTCGAGTCGAACTGGCTGCCGTCGGACTGCAGCGTGCCGCGGTAGTTCATGGAGAGTTTGTCGCCATTGCGGGACTTGCGCGTGCAGGTGGCGGGCCGCGTGGTTTCGATGCCGAGGTCTGCGGCGGCGACGAGGGCGGGGAGAAGGAGGAGGAGCCGCATGGTGGCGGTGGTAGCAAGGGTGGAGTGAATGAGCGAAGGAAGTGGAAACGATGGCAGCGATGTGGTTGCGGAGGTTCGGGGGTGTAATGTGGTGGGAAACGCACGGCGCTGATGCGAAACGAGGCTGTGCGCGGCGCCTCGATGAGACGAGTCGGAGATGTACTCAGCACAAATGTCTCGCCTGGCTGGGCGGAGAGGTGGCAGTTGCCTGGCACGGGGAGGACATGTGCACTTGACGTCTGCGGTCCAGCTTAGATCGCCGCTTGGTGGTTGTCTAGCCCGCGTGCGCTATTGTTCTCTCCAGGGTGAACGATTGGCTGAGTATAGATGCACCACTAGATCAAGCTACTGTCTGTCAGCCAAACTTCACAAACGTCTGATCTGCACTGCACATGCAAATACAAGCTTGTACTAGAAATATGAATGCTTTATATACTAATAGAGGGTATATGTCCCACTTCTACCCAGGTCCCTGAAAACGCCACCGATGCCACAATATGCCCCGACGCGATGCTGCGTAAGCTCACAGAAAAAAATGCCCGAATGTACATGTCTTTTTTGCTTAGTCCAAGTCCTCCGGTCTCTTGATCGGGCTTGCTCTCGACGGGCTATCAATTGCCGCTGCTCCTCCCAGACCGGGCGCTAGCTGCAAACTGCTCCTGATAATGCTTCTCGTACCTGTAGAAGGCTGCGCAATGCTTCCTCTGCGGTCGCGATCCGGGTCCACCATATTGACCGGCGCGTAATTCTCCTGATTCTGCAAATGCGCATTCATCCGCGCTTCTTCTCTCATCTTCTTAAACTTCATGTAATTGTATGCCGCAATGCTTCCAATAGTAACGACAAGACCGCTAATGTTGACGGGCGTGAGGGGGTCGTCGAAAACGAGGTTCGCTGTGCCGATGGTGACGACTTCCTTGAAAATGCCGCAGATGCTAAGTGTGACGACCGAGGTGCGCTTCAGCAGAGCGAACTCAGATGATGTCATGAGAAAGGCGAGGACGCCGGGGAAAATGAGGATGCCGATGCCGAGACTGGTGCCTTTCATTTCGAAGAGACGAGTGAGTCCCTCTCTGAGGGCGGGGAAGCCTTCGACGGGTACTGCAAGAACGATCAAGCTCGCGAACATGACAGGCGCGAGGAAGAAGATTGAAGAAAATGGGTTCGCGGTCGCTGGATTGCGCAGGAGAAGGATCTGGGTCAGCGACCATCTGAAGCCAGATGAGCAGGCTGAGGCCATGACGAGGATGAAGCCGAGGGCATGGAAGGCTGTTTCGCCGGCGACCATCATGATTACGCCGACGGTCATTATGGATATGATAAATACAAGGCGCCATGAGGGTTGCTCGAGGCGGAAGAGGAACGCAAATATGAGGACGAAGCCGAGCGCAGATGATTTGCACATTGCTGGTGATGTTAGCTATGCTCCAAAAGATCTATGATGGCCATGACGTACTGAAGAAGGTCAACGAGATGAACTTCAAGCTCGTGTTGCCCAGCCCAATGTCCATGCCCGTCGCTGCACCACATGGTCCGATCCTGCTAAAGTAGAACCACTTGGTCATGAGCGGCTTCTTGGGGTCTACGGGCTCTACTCGGGCGCCCGGTGCGTGGGGGTTGAGGGAGTCGTGTCGCGGTCGGAGGGAGGGTATGCAGAACAGGACGAGTGACGCCAGCGAGAACTGGACAATCATGTGCAGACATGTCGTGAAGAGCGGAAAGGGGAAGATGTTGGTCGCCTCGCCGCCCTCCTTGGCCTCCTTGAACATCCACTTGTTGTAGACAGATATCGAGATGGAAAAGAGGTACCTGTGCTGTTAGCCACAACCTCACGTGCGGTGTTGCAAAATGACGCACCATAGCGCTATCAACACGCCGTTGATCAGCATCGACCTGAGTAGGTTCTGGTCGGCCAGCTTCTTCTCCTCCTTGGTGTACGTGTCTGTCGTCGGCACGATGCGCTGGTCCAGCAGAGTGTTCCGCCTCTTTCTCCGCCGTCTCCTCCGCCTGTCCCTCTTGGTCAGCCCCGTCTCCTCGTCGTCCTCGAGTCCGTCGGCGCTCATGTCGTCGAGCTCAAAGTCGGTGCTGTCACTGCGCGAGTCCTCGTCTGAGTGGTCTGCATCCGACGAGCACTCCTCTTCGCCTTCCTCGGCAATGTGCTCCGACGGCCGTCTCCTGTGTTTCTTCTGTTCTGTCTTGGGCGGCACCGAGGCACCGGCGAGCGAGGACGATCTTCTGCGGGCGTGGTTCAGTGCAGCCGGCTCGTTCTCCATAATCGATGGCACTTTGGGGTGGATGAGCTTGGCAATGTTTCCAGGGCGGGCGACGGCGGCACCGTCCTCGCTGTCTATGTCGGACAGGGAGCTGTCTGAAGGGAGCGATGGCAGTGTGCGCAACGGGAACTCATTCCCGGGACTCAGGAGCGGTGCAGGCGGCGCGTTGTTCTGTGCTGCTAGCCAGCGCGAAATAGCGGAGTCGCTAGTTGTACCGTCCGCTGAAGTCATGCTGGACGTGCCAGGTCCACCTGATGCGCTTTGTATGGTTGGATCTGCGACGGCCAGAAGAAGCAAGGTTTCTGCGGAGCCCAGACTAGTATCAGGGGTTTCCGCCGCGGGAGGATGCGCTTGCGGATTGCTTCATGGAATCATGGACGAGTTGCTGCAGGTACCGGCTGCAATCAAAGAAATCCCTTGAGCCGCAGAGATCCGATCTAATGTCGCGGGCTGACGGTTCCATGCACTCTGCGACACCACCTCCGCCAGGGTGCAACACGCCCTGACGTCGGCAAGGGGCTAGATTCCGCTCGCGTGCGAGATTAAGCGGGGAAGTTAGCCTGGACATGGTAGGGCTGGACTCGACAATGATGCTGTCATGCACAAGCGTGACAATGTTTATTAGACGTGCATGTGCTTTTCGGCAGACTTGCTATGAATTGTTGATAGTTGGCTGATCATGCGGGGCAGCAGATGGCTCAACACGGTGAACATAGCTATGCAACTACTAAGAAATCTATGCCAATGATGCAGACGCAGAGCGTCGGGGTATGCTAAACAACGATCAATCCTGAGCTCAGACCTGAACCCGAATCCAGAACTCCAATTCAATCCAGCCTCACGTTGCGTAGAAAGACTGTGTCAGAAGGGTGCCACTCCACCCTGGGAGCCGCACCAGGCCGTGGCTTCTTCGACGACTCAGCGGAGTGCTATACCGCTGGTGGAGGAACAGTAGGCTGGGCTGGTAGCTGCTCAATTTGCCGTATCAGGAAACTCTTCTCGTCGATGAACTGTTCGTCCTCTGTGCGATCTTCCAGGAAGGCGGGCAGGAAGCGCAGGAGTTTCTCGCGATTGCCAATCAGAATCTTCTGCACCGCATGCGACTTGTTGGGGTTCGCAACAAACACCTTGGCGTGTTAGAATACTCGTATATGTATTGGTAATATATCATACCTTGAAGACATGGAACCCTTCGTAGTTGATCATCTTCCTGTCGTCTCTCAGCAGCCTCATGATGATCTTGAGGTGATCGCCTGAGTCCACGTATTGTGTCATGACGTTGTAGTTGGCCCGGTCGAGCAAGATCTCGCCCAGCAGCTTGATCGACTGGCGCTTCGTGACGTAGCTTTCCGACTGTATCAGGACCGAGTTGTACTTGGCGAAGAATGTGTCGAAATTTGTCTGTAGGAATGTCGCTACAAGAGTCTTATGCTTGCTAAGGATTTCCTGCTCAAGTCAGCGCGACCACTTTGATCCGAGATTGGCCATACCCTAAATGTATTGAATGCGTCTGCGCTGACTTCAAAAGCGCCCTTGTCTATCCAGTCGAAGAACTTCCAAAGCACGCCATTGCCAGACGAGGGCAGGTCGGGGTTGACGTTGGCCAGATCGAGAGGGCTGCCGTCCTCGGTGGGCTCGTCGTACAGAAGCAGCGCACAAATGGCGTCGTACTTGAGTGCTTCACGAAGTACACCTCCGCACGGCATAGCGCTCTCACGCCTGTCATATCCTCTACACAAAGCAATTATGATCTCTGGTCGAAATGTGACGATGTGGTGCAGGACCTCGGGCTCGTTCTGTCCCGGTCGCTTGTATCGGAACGCAGTGGAGAATATGACCTGGGCGTCTTTTCGCGACTCGAATGGCAGCTTGTGGATGTTGATAGCGAGGACGTAGAGAAGATCCTCGTTCATGATCGCGCCGAGCTGCTCTAGCACGGACTCGGGGGAGACTTCCGTATCTTCGAACATTTGAACCTGTCAGCGCGCGTGCTCCAGTGATTGAAAGCAGCATAGACACGGAAATGTAGGTACTAACCTGGCGTGCCTTGAAGTCGAATCTTCATTTGCTGCAAGTCCATCGCAAGTGCCTCTTCTATCTGCTGGTGGTTAGCCGTGAATCCCCATGCGGTGAGCATTGGATGTTTCGCACCTTTGGGTTCGGCTTCTCCTCCTGTGCCAGTCGTACTGTGAGTTCTTTCGTTTCATGCGCGAGCTCCTGCGGGCTCTTCTGCCGGTTCCGGCCCAGACCAAAAAAGGAAGCCATGCTGAGCGGAAAGGCTGTGGTGCGGACGTCAGCAGGCGAAATGGGCGACGATGTTGTGAGGGGCTGTGGTCTGCTGGCAGGGCCCGAACGCTCCTACTTGGACGGTGCCAATATGCGATTCATTGGGGGTGGATGACGTTGCAACTAAGTGAGGATATGTTAGTATACGGAGCACGGAGCACGGAGCGCGGTGTTTGTGATTGTGGGGTGCTGTGCTATGGCAATGGTGCACGCCGCCCGCGGTTGGTGATGGGTGCCCTGCAGCGGAAACGCTAGCCTTCCCGGCGGGACGCTGCAGGTGCAATGACGACTTCCGAAATCTCACTCGCAAATAAACTCTGCGCAACCTTACATGTCCATTAATAGCACCTAGCTGGTCTGTCTCAAAGCTGTACCAGACTACGGTCATGGCCAGACCTCGTTCTTGCCTCGCAAAGCTTACATATGAAAGCGGAAATACTTTGCTATCTCTACATCACGAAGTGAAGTACAAATGCGCAAGGACCTTGACATGTCAGCATACGTTTTAATGTTTCCAAAGCATTCTCACCTTGTCTGCCGTCATCCTAGCCCCGCTCTCGTACTTGACGAGGTTGCTCACCAGATCACGTTCAGCCTCTGATACGCTGGGCAGCAACGCAGACCATTCCTGGGCCGGATACTCGTAGAACTGCACCTTGCCCCAGTCCCTGAATCCAGCTGCCTCCTACTCGGATTAGTAAAAGATTTATGATCAAAATACTACTACATACCGGCCAGACGTCCAGATTCGGTGTCCCAAGCTTCTTAAACATGCTTTGTATAAGCGCCAAGTCACTTCCCAACTCTCCGGAGTCGAAAAGAGTAGCATGGTTCGGGTCCAGTACTTCGGCCACGGTGCAGCCTGCAGCCCACAGATCCAAGTTGCAGCCATAGCGTGTGTTACCGAACAACAGTTCGGGTGGCCTGTAGCATGTTGTACCAACATCCGTGATCTTGGAATCTGCTGGTTCCGCGCCCACTACACCGGGTGCCCACGCGATGCCGAAATCGGACAAGTAGGCGGGCCCGTCTAGTGATTTCAGAAGGATATTGGAAGGTTTAATGTCGCGATGGATAATGCCCTGGCCGTGGATATGGGCTAGGCCTGAAAAGAGGTCCTTGAGACAGCTCTTCATCTGCGGACCTGATAGCTTCTTGTCTCGCAGCAGCTCATCCAAGCTATATCGCATGAATGGCATAACGAGAATGAAGTGACTGCCATTTTCGCGAAACGTCTCTAGAAGCGGTATGACATTGCTGGATGAAGCCATTGACAGTATCTGGGCCTCGCGCTTCGAGTCATGAGGTGCTTCCATGGTGGAGGGTGTAGTAACCTTGAGAGCGACTACTTTGTTCTTTGCATCTGGTGGGAAATACCCCCCGTCGTCTAGAGCGGGCGCTTTGTAGACTGCGGAAAAGAGGCCTTCGCGGTAGTAGGTAGCATTCTGATACTTTCCAATGGTTCTTCCGCCTGGTGTTGGCACGTATTCTTCATCCTGTAGAGGTGATGGGTAAGGTCGCTTCAGATGTAGTACATTCAAAGGTACGAACCTCTTCGTTTGGAAAGTTCAAAATGGGTTTTGTCAGACTTGCTACTTTTGCTTCACATAGCTTCGCGTAGTCTTCCTTGAAGGCGGTCAGTCACTGCAGATCATTAGAACACACGAATGTCGTACTGGCGATTGAGCTTTGTCGTAGATTTTGGTCTCCGCTATTGTTGCGTCCATGCGGGCATCACCAATTTGCATCAACGGATTAGATGTGAGAAGCGCGGATGAGCTGTGAGAAGGTTAGACAAGGATACCCAGGTAGCATACGGCGAAGCAAGAAAGGGTACCCCAATTGGTCATATGTACTTACATTTGGGTGACAGCCATCGTGCGCGTGGTGAATGCCAATTGTCCCCGCCAGTTGGAAGCCATTTCGCAGTGGTGTCGTGTAGTGGGCGAGATTCAGGTTGAAAAAGGCAGAGAACTGAGACCAATGGAAGCGGTGAATGGCCCACGCGACAGCAACTTCACTTGCCTGCGACTAAGACATTTCCTAGCGACATTCGTGGTTATGCCCAACCTCCAAGATGCAGTGGATGCGCATTGGGCTCATGTGACTAGCAATGCTCACCGAATGTGCCTAGCCCGACTTTATGCCTCGAGATCCCGGACGGCTACCTGGGCATGTGGTGGTAAAGTCGATGAGCAGGAGCGCGATGCGGTACCCGAAGCCATGCAGCTATCCACAATCTGCACAAGGGCACCCCATGTCCTGCTCGTTCACTGGAAACACTCGCCGTGATTATACACGCGACACTAAGAGTGCACTCCGTCACCAAGGTTACGTCAGATCCCGGTCAAGCCGCAGCGGCATCGATCTATACCCGAATAAGATGGCCCAAGCCACGACTGACAGCGAGACCTGACAGCTTCACGACACCTCGACAAGCTCGCCAGACTTTATTTCTATGTAATTGTACCTATCTGTCTTATTGCGGCTGTGCGCCCTGACTTCGTGATCGCGCCATGGAGCTTCAACGTAAAGAATACCCAGCATTGCTGGTGAGCTGGTCCCAAGCCTTCGTACCCGCATCCGCTCACGCAATGTACAGACGACCCTCACCCCCGCGCAAGCCGTGACGGTTCTCAGCGATCGCATGAACCATGTCGACCGACTGAACAACCACATAGCCGACTGGCTGCAAGTGCGTCATGTCCGAGATCGGGTTGCAATGGGCACGTACTCACAACCACGCAGGAACGGCGCCGCGTAGAAGAGCAGTACATCCAAGGGTTGCGGAAGCTGGCCAACAGACACCCGCCGGACGAGTCGTCTGATCTGGGGTATAGCTTCCCAGACACGCCCACGCGCCACGCGCATCCGCTGACGTAGCCCAGCATCTTCACGACACCATGGCAGAAGATCGTCGGCGCAACCGAGGCCGTTGCCCAGTCGCACGAGTACCTTGCGCGCAAGATCGAAGCCGACGTCGAGCGACCGCTGCGCGACTACTCCCGGAGCAACCGCGAGATACAGGCTATGGGCAACATCTCCGGCAACCTGGCCGCCACGGCAAAGGAGATTGACACGGCCCAGAAGAAAACTGCCAAGCTGAGGGACAAGGGCCCAAAGGCCAAGGCATCCGCTGTTGGCGATGCAGTGCAGGAAGTCGAAAAGGCCGAGTTGTCGTGGGACTCGTCCGCGCCCTACGTGTTCGAGCAGTTGCAGGCCATCGACGAAAGCAGGCTGAACCACCTGCGCGATGTGCTCACCCAGTTCCAGACACACGAAGTCGACCAGGTGGAGCGCAACCGCATTACTGCCGAAGAGACACTGAATGTCTTGCTGAACATTGAGACCGCCGACGAGATTCAGACGTGGGCATTGCGCATGCGGAGCGGCGAGGTGCCGTCCGTCGCGCGCAAGATGAGCAACACAGGGACCCCGTCCCGAAGTCTTGCACCTCCCCAAACCACACCAACCCAAGGCCAATCAGACGACAACAGGAGTCAGAAGAGTGGCTCAGGTACGTGACTAGTGCCCGCAAAGGCATACCCGGCTGATCGTCGTAGTGAAAGAGAAACCCAGCTCGAACCCTCTGAAGCGCTTCGGGACTGTGCTTGGTCGTCGAAGACAGAGCACGCATCCATATGGCCGTGCATCGTCGCCTGAGCGGAAGTCTTCAACGAACATTGGCTCTGCATTTGGTGGCTTTGGAAAGGGCAAATCGAAGGATCGCGAGGCTCCAGGGTCTTCAGATCGCCCTAATTCACCTCTCAGACGTCTGCCAGAAACGCCCGGCTCGCCCGAGCCACCAGAATCTTCCAACCACAGCCGACTGCCCAGCGCAGACATCCCAAATGGAACAGCTGCTGAAGCCCCTCACGAGGTGAACGCTCCCATTGCGACTAACGGGACAGTACATGAGTCGATCCCGGAGCTCATAGAGCCGCTGCAACCTCCTCAGATCGAAGAACCGAAGCCAGAGGTGTGTATTCCCACACGAGCGCAGCGATCTAGTACTGACATGCACAGCCTGAGAAGGACGCCGAGGGCTTTTCGGTCCCGCCATCAGTCATCGATGCTATCACGGAAGCCGAGCGCGAGGCGGGGTTGTAAGTACATCTTCGTCCACGATTAAACATTTAGCTAACGAGCTTTTAGTTCTCAGTCTGAGAGCAGTACGACGCCTCAATTCAAGCTGGACATTAGGAATGCGCCAATCCAGGAAGAAGACGGTGATGCCGACGCCGCTATGGCAAACATGGTCAACACTCTGCGTGCTGTAAGAATAGCCCCCAAAGCAGGAAAGCGCGATCTAACAACACAACAGCAAGCCGCACCACCAAAGCGCTCATCCACGCTCCGAGGTCGTCGAGATGTGCGCAACACAATCTTTGTTCCCAATCCTGCTGCTCCAGAGTTGCAGAGTATAGGCGAAGCGCCCCCACTGCCGTCAGCTGGTTCTGGCTCCACTTCTACAACGTTTCCTAACCCAGCCCTACCTGCGCAACCCGCCTCTCCAGCCTTTAAACCACCCCACAGAACACTTCTTACCGACGACCACGCGGCGTCCGACACACAATCCATCCGCTCGGGCCGATCACTGAGCAGCTCCGCTAGCACCACGATTAAACATCCGGACCTGCATGAGCCTGGACTGAATGCGTCATTGGTTGAAACAGTCAGTGCGTGGTTTGAACAGGGCAAAGTCACCAAAGCTATGGTCATTGGCCAGGTTGCGCTTGCGTACAATCCCATCGACCTGTCTTCTGGGCCATTTGGCACAGAAAGCGTGCGCCTGGAGAACTTCCCCGTATTGGAGAAGGTCGCCCCCAACCCTGCCTTCATTGAGCAGGCACACGACAGCCCGGGCAACTATACCGTAGATCTGTCCAAGATCATGAAGACTTCGGTAGCATTCCACTACCAGCTGCATATTGAGAATGACAACGTAGCAGCTCTAGCACCGCTCATCCTGGCGCCGCTGTGGAAGACAGAAGCAAGTCAAGCGTCGGCCATTCTGCATTATTCTCTCAACCCCAAGTTCAATCTCGGCGACGCGACAAGTGTTACCATCCGCAACTTGGTGCTGGTCGTCCGCCTGGAGCCTGGGTCCAAAGCTACGTCCTGCCAGTCAAAGCCCTCTGGAACCTTCTCGCGAGAGAAGGGTCTGATCTATTGGCGACTGGGCGACGTGACATTCTCTAAAGATGAGCCTACGCAGACGATTCGCGTTCGTTTTATCACAGAGGGTGAAGCACGGCCTGGCAACGTTGAGGCTCGGTGGGAAATAAGTGGTGACCAGACTTCGACCCTTGGAAGCGGTCTCGGCGTTAGTATGAGCGCGCCTCTGAACGAGACGAAGCAGGACGGTGAAGCAGATCCGTTCGCAGACATTGACGAGAACGCACCGCCGGCCAGTCCAGCCACGGGTTGGAAACCTGTTGCGACTGTCAAGCGGATCACGAGTGGCACTTATTTGGGCGTGTAAGATTTGGAAGACAGGCGGTCAGTTTAGCCGACCTTTGTTGGCGTAGAATTGATGTAGTCGCCTAGATAGTATGGGGATCCTAGCGTTTCATATCCTACGTAGCAGATTGGGTCTGTGCTTCTTGTAGATAGCTTAATTTTGAGTCAGCGTAGAGTCTATCGCACACACATGATCCTTTTGCAATTGCGGCCTCACGGTTTGCAGGCCATGGCCCATGGACCTTGGACCTTGGATGAAGAGACTTCACCGTTGAGGCACCGGTCTAGCCGACGTCTTCTCGGTACACAACGGTCTTGCACAGTGCGCCGAAGTAGGACCTCACCGCGGGGCAAAACCTCGGAACATGCAATTGCTATGTATGGAGAAGCAACGATGACGGCTTGTATACATACCTACTACAGCACATAGATGCGTCCGGCCCAGACTGCGGTTCTCAGGGCTTACAATTATTTAAAATGGTTAAACCCGAGGGAGGATCCAGGCTGGATCTCGGCTCAACAATCTGCAGGTGTTGCGACAGCAGGGCAAGGCGCAGAAAATAGCATATCATGCAGCTGCATCATCGATGGGATGGGATTGCGGGAGTGCCTCGCCAATGAGGCTGATTGCGGCCAGGAATTGGTGCGACGGGCAGGCATTGGGAAAGTTGCAGTTCTGACAAGTGAAGCCATGCCAGAAGGGGCAGGGATGGCATTGCGCACCTTCCCAGTAGACGTGGGAGTGAGCCAATGAGGAGGCGAGCTACAGCCTCACCGGAGGAGTTGCGCTCGTCTCGTGGCCCGGCTAGCATCAGGGAAGAGAAGCCAGCTGCAGCGACAAGTTGGATGCGGGAGGTGAATGTGCCATGGCATTGTGGACGTCGGACGTGCTGTCGGACAAGTGACCATTCTCTCCTCATTGTAGTGCCATTGTCGTGCAAGGTCTCACCGACACCAGCCTCTTGAAGCCCCGGGAGATAGCCGAGCGACTGACCCTGGATCATCGCGCAATGACGTAACGTCCCTTTGGGGCATGCGGGACTAATCAGCCAGATGACAGCGAGACGCCTCTGGCCCATTTTGACGTCTGCTGGAGCGCAAGGACTGCCACCGGCGCCCGCTAACGACAGACTGCACGCCAACGCGATTCACGAAACCATCATCTCAGCTGTTTTGGACATTGTCTGCCTAGCGCGACATCTACAATCTGGCTGCACCCCTTCCCGCTGCGGATCCAGTCTGTTCCTGCCCTGTACGTGCTAGCAGACGCGGCTTCCTTGGACGTCGAACCTTCCCTCCCAGCGTGTATTGTCCTTGTAATCAATCGGCCAAGAGCGGCAGTGCCCATTTCAACAGCCTCAACATCGTGTGCAGCGCCTTCCGCAGACATTGCAGCCCTCGCATACTGTTCGACGTTGGACCTTGAACTCGCCCCCAACGACGTCATCTCCCACGCACTGTCTTACGCCCGCCCGTCCATGCTTCACACATCCGCCCGCCCTGAAGTACCGTCCACTCAACGTCCCGCAACTGTACTCATGACGACGAACAGATGAGAGCATGCCGAAATGACCCAGACACCCAAGCCCTCATCGACGACACCGAGGGACCCCATTGACACGGCAGCTTCCTCAACACTAACCAGTCTTTCGCCCACCGCTGCACGCCCGCCGCTGCAGCGTGTCGCAGCGAGCAACGCCTTCTACTCGTCGCAGACATCCATCGCCTCTTCGCACGACGCCGAACCGTCGACAGACCAGGATGACGAGACCTCGGCCACAGAGAGCACGGATATGAGCGAGGACGACCAGGCTGCACATGGCCGAGCTGGCGCAGGAGAAGCAGACCGGCAGGATGCATCGCCCGACGAGATGGAGGTGGAGCGTCTGCGCGCCCTCCAGCTGCAGATGCTGCAGAAACAGCAGCAGCGTGCACGCCAGCGCGGCCTGCCCAGCGGAATTGCGTCCAGTGCGGTGGGTGCGCGCAGACCGTCGCCCATCAAAGAGGCGCCCATGGCCACCATGTCGCCCACGCTGGAAGGAGCCTTCAACAGCCCGAGCCCACTCCCTACGGCGCAGACCACTTCGACCGAATCGACCGAGTCTGCGCGAACAATCCGTGGAAGCGTGCCCCCAACACCTGCAGGACACGCCCTAAGAACGCCCTCATATCCTTTCCCCACTGTCCCGGGCACTCCCCGGTGGGCGTCAACATTCCACCAACCCTTCACTAACCTCTCGCCCACCGTGTCCGCCATCCATAGCAGAGACTTCATGGCGCCTTCGGAAAGAATAGCTTCCGAGACCAGTACCCCTGCCGCCTCGATGACTCCTTTCGCGCCTGGCCCACGAACTCCCCATGCCACAGAAGCTGAAGATCCTCGTTATCCAAGCCCCAACCTCTACGATCTGGTGCTACGGCTGAACGCCGAACCGGGCCTGCCTGCCTGGTGGGCCACCGTATCTGCGATCATGCGTGAACACTACGGCGCAAATCGAGCAACGTTGGCGGTACCAGCGGATGCCTCAGATATTGAGAACGTGCCCTGGGGTCAGAAGACGACTTACACTGCGACCGCAGAAGATGGCAGTCCTCGTGCAGCCATGTACCAAGACCTTTCGCAGCATATTCGAAAGGGCTCGGTCGAACAAACTCTAGGCTCTCAACCTGGTGATGCGCCAGACATGCCACCCACACCATTAATTCCAGAGAGACGACCAAAGCTCTTTTCTCGCCATTCTTTCGCCGGACATGAACGCCAGAAGCAACAAGCGTCACCAGAAACCCCGAGCCCATCTATGTTGAGTCGTCCTCACGGCCCACTGAGAGCGGTTAGTCACGCACCTGCGCGACCTGAACACCCGCTGAGACAGGTGTCGCATGCCAGCTTTGACGGCACATCAAACCCCTACCCAAGCACATTCCCGTCCAGAGAGCCCACGTTCAGTGATCCGGACTTTTCTAGCGTAGGCGATTCATCGCCACCCACTGCAGTGTTCACCGTGTTACGTGCTCTCGATCATGAACCGGATGCTCTGATTGACAACGCAGGTGTAAATCGCGTGCTGGAACGAGGTCGACTAGTCACGCTAACCAGAGACTATTCTGCATCGCAGTCAACGTCAAGTGAGGATGTCTCAGACAAACAGCAAAAGTTATCGGAACCCAAAGGCACCGTCCCGGGGCAGGAACAGCAAAACGGGGCATCAGGACGTCGGCGCAACACCCTTTCAGCAGCCGATGCACGCTTGAATACGCATTACGAAGAATACGAACAATATCCAAGCTCACCCTGGGCACAGTCTCCGGCTCCCTCTCCCGCAATACAGAACGATCCCGAGGATAATCCCTTCTTTTCAACTGGCAGGCTAGATGAGGAAACCTTCAATCCATCGCGAACACCACAAGATTACACACAATATGGTGTAGTGGAAGCGATTGGTGTTGATAGGGCCAGTACTGTGACTCATGTACCTCTCGTTCATCCTACATTGTCGCAGGCCATGCATCCACATG
>Ga0265780_10001268_pt1 | contig 36236 bp, 44 predicted proteins | sample P1T30metagenome_FD_192432 | JGI IMG/M metagenome (GOLD analysis project Ga0265780, IMG submission 192432) | Plant litter microbial communities from East Loma Ridge, Irvine, California - P1 T30 | ecosystem: Environmental > Terrestrial > Plant litter > Unclassified | place: USA: California...
TTCCAGGAAATAATGCAGTGGGGGGATGTCTGCTTTCATGGGCTAATTATACGGAAGGTGGTTGATCTGCGGAAGGAGTTTGATTACCCATAGTGTTCATCACCTGAGTAAGTATCGACTCCTGCTGGCCGGTGGTAGAGTTAGCTCCAGGTGGTGCTTTAGGAGCCTGAGGATCGTAACCGAATTGCTCTGGCGTCGGCTGAGCTGGGAACATCTTCTGAATCTCTTCAGCCGGTTTATCAGACTTCGACATAGCTTCGGCAATGCTAGCAACTGCTTGCTGCCACTGACCCATTGCTTGCTCATAGGCCTGCTGGGGTTGCGACTTCTCAAATGCATGCAACTTAGCACCACGCTGCGCCATCAAGTAACTGAATAGCGGACCACGATTATAAGCAGCACCAATCTGAGGATCTTGAGCCATAGCTTGGAAAGCTGCTTGCAAGGTATCTCCGTCAATCATCTTATCTGCAGGAGTCTGGCCATCGCTAAGTTTGAACATCAAGTTAGCATTACGCAGAGCAGCAGGATCCACCTTAACTTCTTGCTCGGTACCCACATTGGTAATAGTGGTCTCAGGCTGGAATTGGAGAATATTAAGTTTCAGAATCTCCTTAATTGGCTGCATGAAAGCACCTTCAATGCCCCAACTAATCAAGCGATCCCGACTAGAGCTATTAGACATTACTGAATCGAATTCAAAGCGAGTCTTATTACCTTTAACAAATTGACCTTGGCGAGCTGGATTAAGTCCAGACACGTTATTAGCCATTCCGAGATAGCCTTGAATCTCTGCCTGGTTGATCTGGAACTGGCCATCTTCGAAAGGTACGCGGTAGATAGCTTCAGCAATTGAGCCTCCAGTAGCACCTGGCCGGATAGGGATTCGGCTGGCAGGATTATCGTTATTCATATGAGCTGGATTAATACGGCTGGCATCATAGAACATGCGATCGGCAATAGAGCGACGGCGAGCAGCAATAGACAAGTTACTCAGAGCACTAGTAATAGACTGCATTGGCTCCAGGTTATTAGCCATCGACTTAGTCTGGTAACCGAGCTTGTCATCAATCAGCTGACTAAATACAATAGGCATGTAGTCATGCGCATTGGTCAGCCGCTCTGCATAAATCAGTACTTGGTTATTAACAAAGATGAACTTCCAGACTTGGGGCGTATTAGCTCCAGGAACACCACGCATCCGCATGTCGTTAGGAAGGATCCGGCCATACAAAGTAGTGACAAGGTAATTATTTGAATAGTTAATTGCATTCTTTTTAGACTCCATACCAGCCCATTCCAGCCAGTTAGTTTGACCAAGCACATTATTACGAAGACCTTGGAGAGTCTCCATATTAATATGAGGTACAAAGTAACCTTTATAGCTGTTATATGCTGAGCTAGCAGGACCAAAGCCAGGACCAGACTCATAAGCTTCACGAGCATTCATATGACCGGGTAGCTTAGCAATGAATTGCTTAAGTCGAATCCGAGACATCATCTCGATCTTACCAGTAAACTCGCCTTCCGCAGCTACCTTACGAGGATCAACAGTCATATCCCAGAAGGTATTATACAGATCCATCGACTTAAGTTTATTACCTTGCCACTGGACTTCAGTTAGCTTGGCTGACTCAGGAGCAAAAGTGACCTGCTTAGCCCAGTCTACTTCCATACCCATTAGGTTATACTTGAAGCCATCACGGAAGGACTGAGTAAACTCTGTGATCCAGTCCCCATGGAATTGCTGGTCGGCAATGATGGTATCCATTTGAGCTGCTATGTTCTCTTTGCCAGGAGTAGTCACTGTGCTGAACATAGGAAAACCAGAGCAGAACACTTCCACTTGGTAAGCAGTTGCCATCTCAACTTGAGGCATGACTACTGGAACTATGATGTTCTGGAACTTAGTGGGATCGCCGCGATACTGTGCTAGTTTCGACTTGATAGTATCATCAGTCCAATCCAACTCACGGGCATAGTTAAGGTCCCGCTGGCGGAAGGATTCCCGCAGATTGAAGTTATCATTAGAGCTAGCTAGTACTGAGTGCAGGAACTTAACAATCCGTTGCTGTGACTCTTCGCTAGGAATGTAAGCTAGGGAAGGAGAGGTCATTTAGTATATTCCTTAGGCAGGAAGTTGATGGGAAGTAATTAAAGTAGATAGATAAGAGGGCCCCTCCATCCACTTGGCGGCTTGACGCCTTGGCTATCTTGCGTCACTCGGCCACTAATTGTACAAGAGAACGCTACGCTCTCAGCAGCGCAAATCATCCTCGCTCGCTTCGTACCTCGCTTCGCTCCGGTATTTACTTGCTTCGCTCTTGACAATCAGATTCTGCCTTCGTGCTGAGCAAGCTCAAGGGTCAACCACCGGCGCTACTTCCGGGGGCCGCCCGACGAGATAGCAGCGGCTAAGCTGGCGACAAAGCCAATACTGGGTCCATTTGCCACATATCCATTTCGATAGCAGCCATGTCTTGTTCATTAAGTATGGTTAGGTTCTTAAGGTAATCTGCTAGCTCTCCAAGCACACGGGGTGCGTAAGTTACCAAGTCCAAGATACCATCAGTGTTCTTAGTCTTGAGTGCATTAAATATCTTAGCTTGTGATTCAAAGTGAGCAATCACCCGAGGATGCATTCTGGTATCACCAGCTGCTACTTCCTTGAACATATTCAGAATCCGGGTATTCTTAGCAGTCTTGCCTGAGAACATTGGGACAATCTGAATACCCTGAATACCAAGTTTGTCCATAGTAACTCGCATCCAGTACCCCAGGGATGCCTGATACGCGTTACCTTCAATCACTATAAGTGAGCAGTTATACTTAATAGCCATCTTAATAGCTTTAAGCACGTTCACACCCGGGCTGAATTTACCATACTCCACATCCCAGAAGACTGGCTTAGCTTCATGCACCTGGAAGTAACCAATAGAGACATCATCTCCAGCTTCATTACCAGATGCAGGATCAATAACAATGAAATTACCTGCATGCGGATCATGATCATCTATGTCCCAAGCTGGCAACTTATCCCGTTGATAGAGATTAGAGGTAGCTGCATTAGGGTCATTAAGTACTTCAGCGTAAAAGATCTCTGGGTGACCAGATGCATTATCAGCTGCGAACTCTTCTAGTAACTGCTCAAGTGGCTGCAGCTCTTCCCATAGACTAGACATCTCGCCACTAGCTGGATCCTGCAGGATACCCCCTTGAATAAGAGAGGTCCAGTAAGGATTAGTCTGCAGCTTCTTCAAGATACTATGAGGAGTCGGGTACATGTTAGCTACAAATAGAGCCATGCAGCCAGCTGGATCCTTAGCTTTAAGAGCAGTACCAAGCATCCAGTTATAGATGCCATCGCTAACTCCCTTACTATCAGCGTCTTCACGATCCTGCACATCCTCAAATATGATCAGATCTGGGCGAGCATTCTTTAAGTTAAGCCCTCGAACTGAACCACCTGCACCTAGACCAGCAATGATAATTGGGCGGCCCCGGAATGCAAATACCTTGATGTTACTAGCATCTCTCTGAGCAGTCTGCTTCCAGTAGCCAAACAGCTTTCTAATATTAGGCTCCTCTAGGAAGTCCATAATGTCAGAGATGATGTTAGCTGCTTTGGCTTCAGTCTTACTCAGTATCAGTATAAATTTACGATTGCTAAATAGAATCGCATAGAGGCAGAAGAGCTTAATAACAGTGGTCTTACCAAAGCCCCGTGGCAGCCCAAGAGCTAGTCTGGAGAATCTACGCTTCTTACTAATCTCTTGAGTAAGCCAGCTCCATACCATCAGGAACACTGGGGGCAGATTGTACTTCCAGACTGTGGGCATAGCTAGACCTCCTAAGAAATCAGGGTCCAGTTTAGCCAGCTCCTTAGCTTGCTCTGCACTAGTACTAGATTCTATTAGCTCGTCGAAGTCTGTTTCATCCGACATAGGTATCGGCTCCTGATACGATCATAGGTCTGCTGCGCTAACTTCTTGTCTTGCTCGGTCAAGCGCTCCTGTAATTGTTGGGACCTTAAGATCTTGGAATCCGCTGGATTCATCCTGGAGTCTTTTGGGCTCATTTGGCATCTCCCTTAATGGCATCCTGCTGATAGTATCAGATGAGACAGTAACTAGAGACTGACCATCGATTTCTACAATCTCATTAGTCTGAGCTGCTACAGCAAATTTGTGATGTACGATTCCTGGCAGTACCAGGGTTACTTGGACTGCATGGCCATTGGCACTAGCTGTGTCTGCGGCAACTGCTTTGCGTTTAGCTGCGTTAGCAACTTGAAGAATCTTAATAATCTCCATTGGCTTAGTGGCCATTGCTAGGCTCATCCGCATTTTCTTCATGGCTCTGGTTTCTAGGTCATCCCACTCAGAGTCAATCTTACTAGCATCAGTTAACTTACTAATCTTCCTGGCAGCTACTTTGGCCCGTACCTCTTCTGATTCCAGCAGCTGGTTAATTCGGGCTGGGCTAACTCCGAGAGCGTCAGCAACTATGACCTGGCTGTGACCATCTCCCAATAGCTCAATTACTTTCTCAATGTCCATGAGTGGCTCCAAGCGAATTAGTAGAGATCAGGGCATCCAACTCCTGGGGACTGCATCCGGTGCCTGACTCGATGGCTAATATTATATACACATGTAGCAGCAAGGAGATAGGATCAATTCCCGTATGGTTTGAATCTAGTTAGCAGGCTAATAATTAGATAACTAGACTATTACTAAGGGACTGATTCTAAAAATATTAAGAAATTTGGTTGTGGTTCTATAGGTAGAACAACCGCCGCGAGCCTAAAAAGGGTCCAGCGCCCCCCTATCTAGTGGTAGGTAGACTAGGAGTGTAAATGGGAATGAGAATGATTAGCATTCAGGATTAGGCTAGCAGGCTAGAGGTTAGCTCCCTGGCAGCAAGTGGGGTCAGTAGATAGGTGTAGTAAGTAGGGGACTGACTGAATTTATTTGTGTTTGTTGCGTAATTACAACCCCATTTATATTGATCGGCGTAGAATTTGAGTTGTGGTGAATGCAGTTAGTTAAGTAGATAAGTAGTTAGTAATTAAGTAAGTCTATCTTAGATAGGCTGAGGTAAACTCGCTCATTAACAATTCGGATTCAGTAGGACCATATTGGTCTAGGTGCGCCTGTATTGGCTCCTGGATCCTATGGTTAGGACATTGATTATCTAATCGATATGCTAATGGTCTATAACCTAAGCCTATTAGTTAGTTAGTGTCCTATCTGTAGAATGTTAAGTAGTAAAAATCAGTCGATGCTAGATTCCCACAATGAATAGTTAGTAACTAACGGAGTAATTGAAAATGATTAAGTTAATCAAGCGTGCTGTTAATGCAATAGCTTATTGGAATGCTTATAAGGTGCGAGTAGTTAGCGTGGATTTCCCTGGTCAAGTAGTTGAGCATGTAGCGGCTGATTGGCAGGATGCAGTGGATTGGATGAGACAGTATCCAGTTACTGACGCGATAGTAGTAGGCAGGCGTGGAATGGTAGTAGCGGAGCGGTCAGTGTATGAAGTTACTGGTTTTGCAAGGAGCGTATGATGAACCAGATTGAGCCAATCGAATTTACTAGCGCCAATGGTAAGACCCGGTATATAGTTGACGGGGATAAGGTAAGGACTCTGCGTAATCGGAATGGAGATTGGATTGCGGGGGAAGTTATGCAGTGTGCTAGCAATGAGTTAGCAGTTAATTATGCCCGGTATGCATCAGGTCAGATTGATAGTAAGGAATATATAAGGGTCTGGTCTGAGTCAGATACTTGGAAGCAAGCAATAGCGGGTTAGTGAGCTAGTGCAGTAATTGGGTTAGGCCCGGATAATGGGTCTAGCTCCAATTGCCACTATAGGCAGTTAGGGTAAGTCAGTCCCATTACTGATATAGGGAATTAGTTCCCATCTTTGGAGTATTACTATCATGGCTACATCTTTTGAATTGAATGCAGATAAGACCACTGCCACTGTTTCTCACTTTTTTAAGGCAGCACAGAAACCCGGTAGCGCAGCGGATGCAGCTAAGGTGAAGCGAGCTAGCATTAAGTTTGCTTTTGATGCGGTAGTAGAAGGTGGACGGATTGATGCTGATATTGCGATGATTGTTAATGAGTCGCTGGCTCAGTATGGTAAGCGCCTGATTGCAGGTAAGGCTAGTGATTGGGACTATGTGCCAACTGCCGGGCAAGTTACCATTCCGGCTCTGGCTGCTGAGTTGCGTAAGGTAAGCGAGCGTGGTGTAGGCGTGTTGGCTCCTGCTAATCTGGTAGCTCTGTCAGTAGCTTACACCCGGTGGGCTGTGGATGTAGCTAGCATGGGTGAAGGTAAGGCGGCCGGTGGTGCGGGTCTGGTGCGTACTGCATTCAAGGATGTGCTAGGGAATAAGGAAGTGTTGGCAGTCTTTAAGCAGCGGATGGATAGCTTTGTGGAATGGCTAGTAGAAGCCCCGGAAGATGCAAGCATTGGATGGGGGTTGGAAGCGCAGTACGGAATGGAAATGCTGGGTGAGGTAGCAGCGGCATTGATGGATAAGTTGGATACAGTATTGAGTGCTGGTAAGATTACAGCACTGGACCTGTAAGCCCTGCTAGTTAGTCAGTAGGTGATTAGGGGTTAGATAGTTTAGCCCCTAATAGCATTCTGATTCACGCTGGTAAGTCAGTCAGGCTAGTAAGTCGAAAAGGGTCAATTGGCAGAATGTCAGATGCCTGCCAAAAAAGTGGCAGAAAAGTGGCATATGCCAAATGGCAGTCAATTGACAGTTTGACCCGGACCCCCACTCTGTCCCCCTGTATGCCTCAGCCCTCATGCGTTACTAGCTCTCCCTTACTATCTCCCTTACCCCTCTAGCTATCCCTATACCCCTACTAAAAATCCTGTTACTAACTACTGTATTTATTTATTAGATTTTTTAATGGGGTCTAATAAAAAGCCTATCCTTATAGTGATAGTAGGGAAGGAGAGAGTTAGTAAGTAGGTATAGATAGTAACTCAGGCATGCACAGGATAAGCGCATGGGGCATAGGCAGGGGTCAGGGGATTGTGCCAATTGGCAGGCAATTGACCGATTGGCAATCGGCGCTTGACGGGCTGACAGAAAAAATGCGATAATAAGGCATGGGCTTAAATAGTGTCTCATTTTTACCACAGTCCCGAGTATGAGTAAGTAGCTCCCAATTAACTCAGTAACTCAGTAACTGCCTGAGCCTTCAGCCCGCGCCAGCGGTCATGGCCGGTTACCTGAGCAGAGCTAACTAAATAGCAAGTAACTAATCCCCTACGTACCGACGGTATCTAATGAATACCCATTACCTAATTAATAACCGTATCTGGAACTGCACCTAACAAGGATGCTAACAATGACTCTAGTAGAACAACTATCTAATATATCCGCTGCTGACTGGATTGAATTCCTATTCAGTCTATCTCCTATCTTCTGGGTGCTGGTAGGTGTGGCCGGGACTCTCCTTACTATCAATGCAGTTAATGAGCACAAAGGGAACTAACTCATTATGTCTAAAGAATCCTTCCAAGCTGATATGGACTTGCTTAACCGAGCCTATCCTAATCTCCAATCAGGTACTCTGGACCCTGTAATTCTTAACACTACTGAATTCAAGGCAATTACCGGAATTAGCCTAGCTAGCTCCCGCTACTTTGAGCTTCCTATCTTCTGCTCCCGTATCCCAATCAGTGCTTGGGCGCTTACTCACTATCAGGAGATTATGCAGATGAGCAGTATGCTAGTAGGGGATGAGGTCAGGTATCTGGCTCCCACTAATACAGGTGAGCGCCTATTCGTGCATGAAACTCAGCTAGAATACTTGCCTGCTGACTGGACTTACTGGCCCATTAGTAAGCAGGATCGGATAGCACTGACTGGGTCTAGCTGGAAACCCTGGGCCAGTGCCAATCTACTAGTATGCAGCCCAATGAGCGGGCGCAAGATAGCAGGCTTTCAACATAGCATTCGGGAGCAAAGCAAATGAGTAAGACTTTAGGTGCAACTCTAGCTAGTAATGTGCCAGGAAATCGACGCCTTGTTATTAGCCAGCGTACTAGGCATTTGGTAGATATGATTACTCAATTGCTAGTAACTGAATCTGCTGAAATCATTCAGGATTATGTTATCCTCAAGGTTACTGATACTCCCATTAATAAGGATCTAATAGACCGGGACAAACTACACCAATGGGCATCCAGTGAGGAACTGGCAATTGGTTTCAAGTCCGATGCTTACCATGTCACTCCCGGTAATGAGGAAATTGGTATCTTCTGGGGGGACAACAGGGAGAATGTACGGGATGCCTGGCTAGCTCGCTGGTCATCTGTTCAAGTCAATGAAATGGCAAGGAGTCAGTAACCATGAGTACAGTATCTAAAGACATAGCTGATAAGATTGTGGCCGGGAATGGCTGGATTGATAACCAGCATGAGGAAGTTACTCCAGCAGATGATCAACGAGTAGCTGCTATCATCTGCTATAACAACTCATTCGGAGGTGTCAGCTACGGGCTAGTAACTCATGGCCAATTCAATAAGTATCAAGCTACTGAGTATGTACGATCTCCTAGAGTCTACTGGGAATGTACTGACACTGATTGTTGGTACTACGATAAACGATCAGATGGAGGAATTGGATATAAGCAAGTTAACGCATTACCTAATTTACCAGAGTAACTGATGAGGCTTCAGTAGCCGAAACCCCTTAATTGGGGTATTACTCATTCCAAATTACGGAGTTAATGCAATGATCCAATCTAACCATTGGGCTTGGCCTAATGCAGATGGTAGCAGCATGAGCCAGTTTCGTCCTTACATAGCTACTGCTTACTACCTGCATTATGCAGTAGCAGGGTTCAAACGTACACCTGAAATGCTAGGTATGTATATGATGGATGACATGGGTAATTGCTTTAAATCTAACCATCCTGCATACTGCTACGATAACGCTGAAAGGAACTATTATGCGTACTACTAAGCGATTTACTAAATCAGGCGAGCTTTATCGGGGCGCACGTTACCATCTAGATCCTGAGTCCAAGCACCTAGTAACTTTCACTCGACCAACTGAACCAACTCATATCCCATTTACTCCACTATATCGAACAGTTAGTAAGGGGATGAATAAGAAGGAGAAAGCTACTCTCCTAGTCATTCTACGGGGCATGCTCAAAGATGGCTATCCTGTAGCTTGGGATTCCACTAACCTATTCACTGCATTTGCTTGGCAATCTGCTGAGTCACTAGGTTTTGGTACTCAAGACTACTGGAAAGCCATCTGGCTAGCTGAATACAAATACAACCAATCAATCGAAAAGGAAGCAGAATGACCCAAGTAACTAGTATCCGAATCAGTATCTCTCCACCTGAATCAGTAGTTCTATCTACTGCACTCACTATCATGGCCCATGCTGCTAACACAACCAGCTTGGAAAAGACTGTGATTGAGAAACTGCTACAGAAAATAAAGATCGCCCAATTCAAAGCAGGTGCCGCACCAGAAGTTAGCTTGGCTCAAGCTAGTATCTCCCTGCAACCAACTGGGACTCCTGACTGGGTCACTCTGCTAACTGAGCTTTTTCCTACTCATCCTGCTTCCCATGTGGATCTAGCTTATAATGCTGTGTCCCAGTTCTTTGATCCAGCAGCTACTAGCCCGACTCATCCACAGCATCAGTTATTTATGGGTCAGATGAAAACTCAACTGGATAAGCTAAAGACTCAACCAATATCTGCATCGGACCTATGACCCCATATGATTGAACTATTCGGATACTTACTCATTGGGTTCTTACTAGTGGCTATCCTGTTCCAATCACTAGTAACTGAACCCCCAATAGTAACCTTAATCAAAGTCCTGGCTCTGTTCCTCTGGATTCTAGTAATCATCCTAGAATTTACTGAATACGCATTGGATCGTAAATTCTGATTTCCCATTTGAAGCAGTACATACGGAGTTAATATGAAACTATCTTGCCCCAAAACTGGAATCGTCTGGCATGCATCGGTTGGCTACGGTGCTCAAGTAGCAGAGCATCCAGTATTCAGTGCCACTCTCAAGTATCTCACCAATGTAGCTATCTCGGCCGAGCCAGGTATCACTACTGCGGACAGGTACTTGGCAGGATGTGCATTGCTTAACTACTTGGTAGCTCCTGGCGCTTGGCGGGTTCCACTTACTGACGGTGCAGTTAGCCATGTGATTTCTAATATCTCCGATCTTGCTAGCACAGTCATTAAGACCCTGGCTACTAAATTGGAATGGCCTCACATTACTATCAACCGAGATACTGCGGACCTGTACAATCTCCAGCATTATCTAGTATCCATTAACGAATCCATTGACTCAGTAGCTAGAATCAGTGAAGAGCGCGAGGAACTGAATCGTAAGACTGGTAATGTAGAGCGGCTTATTAACTCCAATCTGCATCGTAATACACCTAATACTGCTAGACTGCTGGCTGATTGGGCGGAAGCAGCAGCTAAATTCCCGCAAGATTCTGTGACTTACCTGCCAGATGGCTCACCTATTGCACTGACTGACTACTGGAAAGCTATTATCATCAGTGCTCACACTGGCAAGCATGTTGAGATGCTAGGTGCGGGTATTGATGCTGATGAAGTAGCAGACCTGATTGAGTGGCTTGAGTTTAACTTAGAAGATCATGGTACTCCACAGTCTACTGAGCTAATGAAATCTCTGCGGCTGTCTAAGGAAGTGCTAGAGGACTTTAGCTCCCCGATTCAGCAGCAAGTAATTAAGGCTGACTCTGCACCTGAACCAGTACGTAAAGACTTTAAGTCCAGTATTGATTATCTCAAGGCTCGTGCTAAGTGGAACCGTGAGAATAAGGTAGATGCTGATTACGATTCAGCTCCCATTAACACTAGCACTACTCTCGGGATTGAACTGTGATGAGCAATAATCAGAATGCACAAGTAACTAACGAACAACTTTTCTGGCTGGCCCATACTTGGAAGCTGGAACCTGAGCAGATTGCACAGCTATCTAGGCATCGGCTAACTAAAGTCCGAGCCAGCTACTTGCGGGAATGCCTAGCGGCCTCAGCCAATGGTAACTTGATTGATGGTTTCGTGCCTATCTACCAATATTGCACTAAGAAAGAGATCAAGGTAGGTAACCCAGATAAAGAATACTGGATGAGTGAACGAGTGCTAGGCACTTTGCGTATCGCCATCTTGCAGCCAGTAAGGGAACCAAAATGAATGCATTAGAAAGATTGAAGGCTAAGATAGCTGCTAAGCGGGAAGCGGAATCCGTAGCGGCGCTCCACGCGCCCGCGCAGGCTATGAATGGGAACCAGGAAGTATTTGATTCTCCTGACAATGACTATGATTCTAACTCTCAACTACCTAATCCAGCTATTGAAATCCTACCCACTGCTACTAAGGAACTATCTCCTGCCGCAGTAACTGACTTGAGAGCTAGTCTTAAAGCTAAATTGGCCGAGCAGAATCAAGCTAGCTACACGCCTAACAAACCATACAATGCACAGCAGCAACAAGCTATTGATTGGGCATTGAGTGGGCACAGCTTTGCTATTACTGGACCTGCTGGTAGCGGCAAGACCTATACTGTGCAAGGTGTTATTGAGGCTCTCATTCAGTCAGGCCGCACCAATATTATCCAGACCATGAAGCATAAGTACCTGCCAGCTACTGGGGTGCCGGGAATCGTGGTGGTAGCCTTTACTAATACGGCGGTTGGTAATAGCAAGAAAGCTTTGCCTAGTGATCTACGTGGTAACGCACTTACTATTCACAAGTATCTGGAATACGAGCCTGTATATGGTGACGTGCGTGGTGATGATGGTAAGATGAAAAGTACCATGCGATTTGAGCCACAGCGTAATACTGACAATCCTCAATCTAGTGAGATTACTACGGTAATTATTGAGGAAGCATCTATGGTGCCAGTAGACTTGTGGAATCGCTTGATTGAATCCATGCCAGCACGTACACATAGCAAGTTGCAAATTATTATGGTTGGGGATATTCAACAGCTCCCACCAGTATTTGGCAAGTCCATCTACATTCATGCTATGGCTTCCGGTATTAAGACAGTAGAACTAACTCACGTATACCGACAAGCTCTGGAGTCTCCTATCCTTGCACTAGCGCACCGGATTCTGGCAGGTAAGCAGATGGCGCACGCTGAGTTAATGGAGTATTCAGTAGATAAGCGGGACACTGGTAAGGGCATGGTATTTATCCGGCCCTGGAAGAATGCAATCAGCTCAGATGTAGCTATTGTTAATATGATGAGCTTCCTACCTAAGATGATTGATGATGGGCTATATGATCCTGACCAAGATGTTATCTTGACTCCTTATAATGTGGAGTTTGGTCAAGAGGAAATGAATAAGATAGTAGCCAGTCATTACTCTAAGGTGCATCAGTCCCCAGTCTATGAGGTATTCACTGGTATTAATAAGAAGTATTTCCGAGTTGGTGAACGGGTTTTGTATAACAAGTCTGAGGCTGTTATCCTGAGCATCGAACCTAACAAGGCTTATTACGGGAAGTGGCCCCGTCCAGCATCTAGTACCATGGACTATCGTGGTATCGAGAAAGATAAAAGCAAGCTAAAGACTGTGCTGGCTGAGATGACAGACGAGGAAGTGCGAGCAGCTAATGACCGAGTGGATGAAATGCTCATGGCTATTGGTTCTCATACTGATGAGGACTCACCTACTGCTCGTGCTGCTAGCCATAAGATAGTAGTTAAGTCTAAGGATACAGATGCAGAGTACACACTATCTGCTGCTGGTGAAATCAATACCTTGGAACTGGCCTATGCAATGACTGTACATAAGTCACAAGGTAGGGAATATAGGCGTGTATGGTTCATTACTCATAAGTCCCAGGCTACTATGATCTATCGTGAGCTACTGTATACCGCAGTGACTCGGGCTAAGGAAGAACTGTATGTGATCTGTGAACCTAACTGCTTTGTTAAGGGGATCAATACTCAGAAGTATCCTGGCAAGACAGTGATGGAAAAGATCGAGTCATTTAATAGGGCTGAGAAGGTAGGACGGATCGTTAATCCTGACTATATTCCTAAGCAACTGTTCCGGTTTATTAATAATACTACTGTTGATGAGCAGGTGAATGCATAGGATAACTAAACAGTTACAGGACAGGGGATATTCAGTAGTTAAATCCCCTGATCCTTTGCAGCCAGTATTACCTGAGTTGCCAATGCCTTCACCTGACGCATCTAACTTAGTAATCTGGTCAGGCCAAGCTAATGATCCTAACTATGAGCTACTCAGAGATAGATTCTGGGAAGTGCATAAGATGGATCTTATTATTTATATTCCTTAAGGAACTGCTATGCGTATGAAATCTAAAGATGTAATGGTAACTGTCCGTGGTACCCTGGTCCGGGAAACTGAGAAGGCTATCCAACTCAAGATTCCTAATCAGTACAAACATACTTGGTTCCCCCTCAGTACCATCCATGATCGGACCCAAAAACTTAATAAAGAATCTACTGAGATCTATGTAGAAATCCTAGTTCCTGAGTGGATCATTAAGGCTAAGATTAAGTCTGGTGAGATGACTGCTGGCAAGATGGCAGATCGGACTGCTGCGGACCTGGAGTTACCAGAGCGTCAGATGGATTCGGATAATGCTGGCTTGTCTGATGATGATAACTACTTCCGTGGTGAGCCACATGACTGATGAGCAGATTAAACTAATCACTGGTCTGGCTGCTAAAGCTCAGGCTAGAGTTAGGAAGGCTCAGATAGATAAACAGAATGCAGAGATTGCGGCTACAAATAACTATAGCGCAGAGCTAAATGCAGCTGGAGAGATCCTTACCTCAGCCCAAAACATCTGCAAGCATGATGGACTCAAGCTAGTAACTGAGCGCGCATTCAATGGTCAGGTCTATCAGCAACCTCCAGTATGTGTCTACTGTCATAAGAGGCTCACATGAGTAACGTAGTCAAGCTAGTGCAACCTACTTACGAATCCATTCAAGCCCACTACTACAGTGGTAAGAAACTGGATCATGTAGATACCATCTTGGATCTTAATATCTACCGGGATACTGCTGGCTACTGGGTTGAGCAACCTGCTGGTAGATCTAAGATGCGTGCATTCATTGGTGATGAGCGGGCCTATCATAAGTATCGTGATAGTATGCAAGTCCTTGGTTATCGTGTGTGGTTAATGGGTTAAGCCCTGGAGATAGTAATGATTCCCTTTAATAAATTCGATCAGATGCAGTCCTCAGTTGGTACTTACCGGAATCTGGTTAAGGAACTGAAGACTTATCAGAAGCTGTGTGAAGTTACTCTCTATTTTGCAGACACTGAATCTAGGAATAAGAAAGATAACTATACTGTAGGTAAGGTACGCTACGCACTTATGATGAGCGTGCTGGAACAACTAGTTCCTACTATCCTGCATCTTAAGGATCAGGGCATTGAGATGGATCAGGAGATTGATTACGTAGCTAATAAAGTTATCTCCTTCTTGGATGTGAAAGAAGTATTCCTGCATATGCTAGCTCCCCTTGAAACACCTGAGCCAGACCCGGCTAATGATGTGGAACTAGTTGGTAGTTATCCGATACTAGATCACTTCAATAAGAACAATGAAGGATTAGATAAGACCTGAGCAACTAACGCCTAGGCCCGAAAAAATTTCCGCTTGACCCGGCCCCGGCCGCCCCGTATAATCGAATTTCGATAGGGGCACCGGCCCCGCGAAACAGTTAATAACTTCCCGCAGCTAACTGGCTGCATCTACTGAAAGGAACTACCATGGACCAAGCTACGCAAGCTACTGAAGTCGTTGAGAAGGCATCTTTCCACTATCGTAAGAACAAAGACAGCGGCGTTAAGCGCGCTTCGGTAGAAGTTGATTACAAGGTTCCTACTACTGCGGGCCTGATCAGCTACCTGCAAGGTGATAACCAGAAAGTCAAGGACATGATCCGTGATGCAGTTCTGGGTGTTACCAACGGTCATCTGCGTAGCTTTGTTGATAGCGACGAGAACTTCGACCAGGCTAAGGCTGACCAACTCGGTGCAGAAGGTAAGCTCTCGCTGGAATACATCGCCAACCTGCCCAAGGCTGATCGTAACCAGGTTACCCGCGAAGCTCTGGAAGCATTTGCCAAGTCGTACATGGAAGTCATCAAGGCTTCTACCGACAAGTCTGCTGCTAAGATCGAAGCTGCTGCTGGCCTGCTGGTTAACCGCTTTAATCCGATCCGTGGTGACGAAGCAGCTCTGGCTGTGATGGAAGGCCAACTGGCTATCTACGCAGAGAACGCTGGCGAAGAAGCTCTGGCAGAACACACTGCTGCTCTGAACTTCCTGGTTGCTAAGCTGGAAGATCTCCAGTCGGCCAAGATCACTGCTGACGACCTGTAATAGCCAGGCGTTAGTTGTGTCCCCCACCTGAGTAAGTGGACTAAACTGCTCAATGATTCTGGTGCTCTGCTGAAGCTAGTTAATATCTGGCTTTTAGCAGAGCATTTCTTTTTTCCAACTCGGTTTGAATACCTAGAAGTATCTAGAGTCTATCTTTTCTTCTACGTCCTTCCCAGGGCTTATAGGAAACGGGGATTTAATACTGACATGAGAGTCTATCAAGAGCACTGGGAGCGGATGAAGGTAGTAAGGCAGATATCATTAGAGCGACCTAGGAAAAAGCATCTTAGTATTGGAGTGCTGGTCCGGAGGGAAGCTACTAGAGATTCAGCCTATGCTGCCTTGTTAGCTTCTGAAGGTAAGAGGTTCTTTATTAACCACGCATCCATTGGTGATACGTTAATACTGACATTGAGGATCACAGTAAAATGAGCGCACTAGAGAAGTTGAAAGCTAAATTGGCAGCAGCTAAAGCAGCGCAGGTAGTTAAATCCGAAGCTGTGGACGCAGTCCCAGCGCAGGCTGAGGCACTGGTAGCTAGCCCAATTGCTAATGGCAGTCCCACTAATGCAGTGGCGGCACCAGCCTTGCCAGCGCCTGTGCAACCAGCAGTCCTGGAAGTAAGTTCAGTAGTTGACTTGAATGTGGAGAATCCTGAGCATCTTAGGTTCAAGGAATTCTTGCTTGAGCTTGAAGGTAAACTCAATGCTAAGATTCCTAGCTTTGCATACCAGCTACGTGACATTCATGCTAAGATGAAAGCTGATCCTAGCGTGGTTACTGCCATGAGTGATGAAGAGATTGGTCTAGTAATTAAGGGACTGGCATTGATGAAGAACGAAGTCATTGCTCCTAAGTCTGAGACTGGCGGTAAGCGAGCTAGCAGCAAGAAAGTAGTTACGGTGGACATGCTGTAATGAATGCCCTAGTAGCTGCTCTCTGGCTGGTTGCAGTCTCGGATGCTAGCTTGAGTGATGCTAGAGTCTGGGCGGGCCAGCTACTTAGCAATGAAGATCACAAGGAATTGGATCAATACCAGCAGACCGCAGCTAACTACTCCAGTCTACTGTCTAAGTCTCTAGCTAATGAGATGTATATATTCCAGTACCAAGTGCCACTAGCTGCAATAGCAGAAGCCAAGTCCAGACTAATGGCTCTGGAAATAGAGAGGTTGAAACATAATGGCATTCTCAGACTATGACTTTCTGGAAGAACCAGTCGAGGAACTGAATGTAGTTACTGACTGGCCGGAAGGTAAGATTGATCCACGGTTAGCTCGCACTAGTTATTCCAGTGAGCTGACTTATCATGGTTGTCCTCGCAAGTATCAGCTACGTAAGCTGTCAGCTACTGCCCGAGTGGTAGAAGAGTGGCGAGGTGCAATGACTCTGGACTTTGGTAGCTTACTTGGTGAAGCTATTCAGGGTCTTATCTTTGGAGACAGCTACGAAAAAGTAGTTATCCTAGCACTCAGTAAGTGGGATGCAGCATTGTTCCTAGAGAACGATAAGCAGAAGAAGTCTTTCTGGTATCTGCTCCACGCAATTGACATGTTCCAAGGTCACGTAGAGTCTGGCTTGCTTGAGGATTGGGAGCCAGTTTGGTTTACTAATCAGCACGGGGACTACGTACCTGCTACTGAGCTGGGTATTAAGATCAAGTTCCCAGATGGCCATGCGTATCGTGGTTACCTTGACTTGGTAATGAAGAACAAGTTAACTGGTCTGTACGCAGTGATGGATGTTAAGTCCGATTCAGGTGCTTTCATTCAACCTGGTAAGTACAAGAACTCAGGTCAGGGTATTGGTTATAGTGCAGTGCTGGATAAGATTGCACCTGGATTCACTGACTTTGTTGTCTACTATCTGGTGTATCTGACTAAGCTGGAACGATGGGAGTTGCTAGAGTTTCCTAAGACTCGCCATCAACGTGCTCTCTGGTTACGGGATCGTATCTGGGATCAGAATTCGCGCAGTGATCTGGTACGAACTGAAGGTAACTACGGAGTCTGGCCAATGCATGGTGAATCCTGCATGAGTTGGAACCGGGAGTGTGAATACATGGGAGTGTGCGATGGTAATACTAAGTTGCTCACTAAGCCATTAACTGTAGAAGATTTGGTAGAGGATGATAGTCCTTTCTCATTCATCTACGATGTTGAGGAGTTGCTATAATGGACGAAACACTTAAGATGTTGGCAGCTAAGCTAGCTGATGCAGGCCGGACTGAACTGGCTCTGGGTTTGATAGTTGGTCATGCAATGGCACAGAAAGATGCTGCTGACATGACTGCTGATAGCCAAGATGTTCGGATGGATTATCCAGACAGTAATGAGTTGGCGCGGATGGTTGCTGCCATCTCTGTTGTTAAGATCAAGCATGATACATTCCTGAATGATGACATCCTGCATCAAGTTGGTTTGACTCAAGCTGATTTGCAGGCTGCTGTTAAAACTCTGGGGACTGGAAATGGTTAAGCTGGTAGATAAGGAAGAGGAACTCACCAGACGTATCATGGTGTTTGGCCCGCCTAAAGCTGGTAAGACCCAGTTGGTAGGTCACCTTGCTGAACGATTCAATCTGCATTGGTTTGATCTGGAGTCAGGATCTAATACTCTGATGAAGATGCCTAAGGATCTCAAGTCCAAGGTTGAGTTGTTCACAGTACCAGATACCAAAGATACTCCGACTGCCTTTGCTACTTGCCTCAAGGTAATGAAAGGTGGTTCACATAGCATCTGCCGCAAGCATGGTAAGGTAGCTTGTGTAGTCTGCAAGAAAGATGCTCCAACAGAATTCGATACTTTCAACCTTGGTTCACTTGGGACTGAGGATTGCTTGGTGTTCGATAGTATCACTCAGGTTGTCAACTCTGTCCGCGCCATCATTTGTGCCGGCAAGCCTGATGACTACAAGCTGCTTCAAGATGACTGGGGCCAGATGGGTAACCTAATGGATATGTTCCTCAGTTATATCCAAGCAGCTAGACATACCAACGTAGTCTGCATTAGCCATGAGATGATGGTACCAACTGTCGATAAGTCTGAGAAGATTGTACCTACCGCTGGGACACGGAACTTCTCTCGTAACTCAGCTAAGTATTTTGATGACATTGTGTATGCTGCTGTTGAGAATGGTAAGCATACATTCAGTTCTAGTTCTACTTACCGGGCTAAGATTCTTACTGGTAGTAGATCTGGTGTTGCCTTGGAGAAATCTAAGGATGGGGCTAGATTGTTGGATCTGTGGGATAAGCAGTCCAGCGACGCAGCCTAGTACCTGGCAATTAAGCCAACCTGCACTAAACCTAAACTCTCTTAAATCTAATTAAGGAAATACCATGTCCGATACTCTGTTTGATCTGCTTGAAGGTACTGTTGCTGACCTGCATGACATGCCCGTATTCAAGCCTTGGCCTGCTGGTTCCTATCTGGTGGAGCTGGAAACAAGCATTGAAGAAATGGATCGTAAGTTGGCAGATGGCACTGAGATTGTTGCCAAGGTTCCTAAGCTGGTCTACAAGTTCCTGGAAGTTATTGATCTGAAAGATCCTAATGCTGAAGCGCCACGCGAAGATGCTAAGATTGTCAGCAATATCTTCCTCAGTAACAAGGCTGGTGAACGTAGCGAGTTCGGTGAAGGTCAACTGAAGATGACTCTCGTGGCTGTGCAAGGTATGTACCCAGAAGCCAAGAACAACGGTGAGTTGATTGTCCAAGCTAACGGCACTCGTCTGGCAATTACGGTTGAAGTTAAGAAGCGTAAGGACAAGGACACCCAGGAAATTCGTGAAGAGAACCGTATCATCACGGTTGTCAACCCGGAAGAACTGGGTTAAGCAGTCAGTAGTAAGTAAGTAACTAGGGTGGGCGGGGTTAACTGCCCTTCCCATCCTTTAGTCGTTTCTAGCTCCAAGGATTTATTCATGCGTATCATGTTAGTTATTTCCCCAGAGGAAAAAGAGCGTAGCCTGTTCAGGATGCAAGATCATCTGGCAGGTCACACAGTTAAAGTTTATTCTGGAGAAGTAGTTACAGCTGAGCATCTGGTAGGTATGGCTGCCCAAGCTAAACTGGATGCGATTATTACTACGCGGGAAGATGTACTGCTGGCTCTGTTGCCGCAAGATCGTAGTGCTAAGGCTAAGATTAGTAACTATGCTGGATCCTATTTCACTGGTTACCGAGTCCCCATTCTTATTATCCCTGTGCTGCATAGCTTGCTGACTAGTAAGTATGGTAACTGGCTGATGTCTCGGCTGATATCTAAAGTTACTAAGCCAGAGAAATGGCGTAAGACTAGTGCATTCGAGTGGACTTGGATGAAAGAAGAGTCCCACTATGAGCAGTGTATTAGTCTGATGCGTAGTGCTACTGCTTGTGCAGTTGACATTGAGACTGTGCGGGGCGAGCTTCCTACTATCACTTCAGTATCTTACAGTATTCTGCTAGCGGATATGTCTACCAGGACTTTTGTTATGGAGATGGATTCCATGCAGAAGGTCTACTGGATGCGACAGCTTAATGCTACCAGGACTGCTAAGATTATGCAGAACGGTAAATATGACTCTGCTTACTTCTTTGCATGGGGCGCACCTCTAGTTAATTACATTGCTGATACTGTCAATGCAATGCACGCTTGGTATGCTGAACTCCCTAAGGACTTGGCATTTATCTCTGCACTCTTTGTGCGGGAATCTATGTACTGGAAGGACTTAGCAGCATCCGGTGATAAGGTTGAGCAGCTCCAGTATAATGCATTGGATACTTGGGCTACCCTGGAAGCATTCATTGCTTGGAGCCAAGAGTCTCCTGACTGGGCTAAGTTCAACTACGTACATGAGTTTACCCAAGTGCCTATCTGCCATGCGATGGAGATGCGTGGACTCAAACGAGATATGGGCCGGATGGCAGTGCACGTAGAGAAGCTAGAAGTAGAAGCTATCGGCACACTTGCTAAGATCCGGGCCCGCACCAACACACCTAATTTCAATCCTAATAGTCACCTTCAAGTTAAAACATTGATGCGCTGTATTGGTATCAATGATCCTAAATCATCTGATGAATCCGCACTTACTTCTGCTATCTTGCTCCACCCCCTGAATGAAGCAGTACTAGAACCGATTCTAGATTACCGAGGTCAGCTTAAACTTCTCAGTACTTACATGCCTACTGACTCCAGTGCAATTCTTAAGGAGAAAAAGAAAGGTGGTAAAGTTGAGCTTAAAGCTAAAGAATTCCGTGGCCAAATGCTTTGGTCTATTAATCCTCATGGCACTGATACTGGTCGTAAGGCAGCTAAAGAGCATCACTTCTGGTGTGGATTTAATGTCCAGAATATTCCAGCTAGAGCATGGGAAGTTAAGGATACTCTAATAGCTCCAGATGAGTATGACATTTGGGAATTCGACTTTAGCCAAGCTGAAGCACGAGGTGTAGGTTACTGCTCAGGAGATGAGAATCTACTTGCTGCTGTTAATAGCCCCCGTGATTTCCACTCAGTCAATGCCAGCGCATTCTTTGGTATCCCGTATGAGGAAATCTTCAGAGATGAAATTCCAGAGTATTGGGATAATGAGAAGCAGGTACTAGTTCCTAAGCAAAAGAAGAAACAGCTTAATGTGGAGATTCGAGATCTGTCTAAGCGTACTAACCACGGCGCTAACTACAACATGGGTGAAGCAGTTATGGTTGAGACTATGGGCGTGGCTAACGTCCGGAAAGCTCAAGCATTGCTGAATTTGCCTAAGCATTACTCTCTTAGGGAAGTTACTCGCTTCCTTCTTAACCGATATGATGCTACCTATCCTAAGGTTAAGGGCTTGTACTATAACTGGATTAAGAACCAGGTACGTACTCGTAAGATGTTGACCGGACCTACCGGCTGGACTCGTTATTGCTTTGGGGATCCTAGCAGTAATAAGCCTGATCTGAATATGTATGTTGCTCATGTGACTCAGAACCTTAATGCAATGGTGCTAGATGAGGCCGTGCTTAAGCTCTGGAATAAATATGGCAAAGGAGAAATGGTGCTGTTTCTGGCGCAGATTCATGATAGCTTCCTTTGCCTTATCAGGAAAGGTTCTAAGCAAGAAGAGATTGCTAAGGACATTGCAGCTATGATGACATTCGCAGTACCAGTCACAGATTGTACAGGGGTCACACGGGATATGATTGTCCCAGTGGACGCAAAGAAAGCAGGTCACCGTTGGTCGGGACGGGACTAAATAGATAGGGGTTAGTATGGAATCAGTAAGAATTTGGAGTGTGAAAGAAGGTGACAATCTCACCCATGTAGTAGCCATGGACTATATCACAGGGGAATCTGCCAGGGTAACTGATGACCAGTTCATGAAGATAGTAACTACAGGCACTCGGTACTGGGTCAATGCGCCAGCAGAGGTCAAGCGGTTCTCCGACATAGTAAATCATGGCCGCCCACTGCAAGACTACGCAACCTTCCCAGCATATACCAATGACAGATCAAGAGAAGCCTGATCTAATTAGTGAGTACTTGGCACTTGTTAGTGATACTGAGGCCCCAGTTCTTGCCCATAGATGGAGTTGCATCGCTGGCATTGGAGCACTGCTAGGACGATCTGTCTGGTTTGATGCTGGGATTGACGTGTACTATCCTAATATGTACGTAATGCTTGTAGGAACTCCAGGCTCCAGGAAGTCTACTGCCATTAAGATGTTCCGGCGGATCTTGAGTAAGGCTGGATATAATAACTTTGCTGCTGAACGTACCAGTAAAGAAAAGTTCCTAATGGATATGGCTGCTGGTATTGGAGTCGAGGGGCAAACAGATGGTAGCGAGTTCCTGAGTGAGAATCTGTTCAGTGGACTCAATGGCATCGAGAACATGGACACCAGTGATGAGCGCAAAGTCTTTATTGTGGCTGATGAATTTAACAACTTCTTTGGCAATAACATTGTTGATTTCGTCTCACTCCTGGGAGACTTCTGGGATTACAAGGGTACGTATACTACCCGACTCAAGAACTCAGAGTCTATTGTAATTCCTAATCCATGTATTAGCATTCTGACTGGCAATACGCCTGAGCAGATTCATGCAACCTTTCCACCAGCAGTGATTGGGCAGGGTTTCTTTAGCCGGCTCATGTTTATTTACACGCATGAAACTGGCAAGTCGATACCATTTCCGACCAAGCTATCTGATGACTTGATAGATCCATTTGTTAAGAAGCTGCAATCTCTTAGCCAAGTCTGTCAGGGTGAGATTGGATTGAGTGATGAGGCCAGGGAGTTACTAAGTCGTATTTACCATCGTCGAGATAAAGAAGTCGTACCTGATCCTAGGTTTAGCTACTACTCAACTCGACGGTTTACTCAACTTCAGAAACTTAGCATGATCCATGCCATTGCAGATTACTCACCAGTAATTGAATTGAAGCATGTGCGCCGAGCTTACACAGTGATGCGCTATACTGAACACTCAATGCCACGAGCACTTGGTAGCTTAGGCCGCGCCAAGAATAGTGAGGTCATGTATAAGTTGTTGGAGTTGCTTGAGAAGACTATGCGTCCAATGGAGCTGTTGGAACTTTGGCCATACTTCTTGAATGACCTAGGATCTGCCAGGGAACTGGGAGAGCTAGTGAATAACCTGGTACTTGGTGGTAAGGTAAACCAGGTAGAGAAAGGAATCATTATTAAACGTGCAGTCTGGGAAGAGTCTGCTAGCTCTGACTATGACTGGGATTATTTATCTAATGAAGAGAGAGGTTTGTAATGAGTGATGCAATTAAAGGTATGACTGCTATGACCCAGGAAGAACTGGATGAGCATATTGCTAAGATGCGTGAAGCTGACAAGCAGATTAATAAAGATGCAATTCCCCCAATGACTATTGGCGAAGCTATGGGGGAGACCCCTTCTCCTTTTGTAGACCCCAAAACTTACACTGCTCGCTACTATGGGATGGAGCAGATCCATGCTAAGCAGATTAATCGACTTGCTGATGAGGGCAATGCTCACGCTGTTACTCTCCGTAATTCTGGCGTACTTGTATCTGCTAACGGTCCTAGGACCAGTGGTGGTTACGTGGTTGCTACTGGAGAAACTGGGGAAGCTGACCGGATTTATTACCTGATCCAAAAGATTAATCAGTGGGGTCTTGATCGTAAGTTGATTCGAGAAGAAGGTTGTACCGCCTTGGCTCAGATGAAGAAGCTAAAAGAGGAAGTGCAAGAGATTGAAGATGCTATCTTGACTGGTGATGAGATCGAGATGGTAGACGGTATCGGTGATAGCATGGTTGTGATTATCCAACTCTGCCGACTTACCGGAGTCACAGTAGAGGAAGCTCTGGAACGAGCATATGCCCAGATTAAGTATCGCAAGGGCTATATGCAAGATGGTGTCTTTATCAAGGAAACTAAGTAATCATGCCTACAGTCACTAAGAAAGCTACTGTCCTGCCTAAGGAAGTACGCACTCCTAGTGGCTGCATTCCTCTTACTGTGGATGCAGTCACCAAGTATATCAATGGCAAGCATGGAGAAATTACCAGACTTCAGAAGATGCAGACTGAGTTAGTAGCAGAGAATGAAGAACTTAAGAAAAAATTGGCTGAGCCGATTCCTGAAAGTTCGGAGTTGCCTAAGACAGTTAAGGCTTTGTTAAATCAAGCTAGAGCAGGAATGGATCATCTAGCAGAGATTTGTATACACACAGGTATGACTGAAGAACAGGCACGGGCTTATCAGTGCTACCTAGATACGATCATTGAGCTGAGACCATAATGGCAATAGCAACTAGACATCCAGATGGGACTCTCAAGACTGGTAAGGAGATAGAGATGGAAATGGAAGCAGCTAAAGCCCATAACGCAGCTCTCCCTCAACCTGAGCCAGCTCCGCTTCCTGCTCCTGATCCCAGCAACCCTAAAGACTTCTACGGCGTCCAGAAGTTACCAGTGCATCTGGTGCCTCCAGGGGCTGTAGCTTACATGGCCATGGGACTATTCGAGGGGATGCTTAAGTATGGCCGAGCCAACTGGAGAGCTACTAAGGTTCGTGCGTCAGTCTACTATGCGGCTGGTATGAGACACAGAGCTAAGTGGTTTGAAGGCCAGGACAAGGATCCGCTCACACACGTCCACCATCTCGCCTCTAGTCTGGCTTGTGATGCTATCATTGTTGATGCTATGCTTAATGGCACTCTGATTGATGACCGCAATTACCGGGTTAGTGCTGGCTATGACAATCTAGATGCTGAGGTAGAAGAAGTAATGAAGCATCTGGCTCAGCTGCATAAGGATAAGGATCCAGTGCAATATAGCAGATTGACTCAGCCAGATCCGAAGCCGCATGGCGAAGCCACGGCGCAGGCTAAGAATAAGACTTGGCATGTAGCTAACTGGGCCAAAGAAGCCTTAGTTGATTTCGGCAGTGGGATTACAACTAGATGGTTAGTAGCTGTTCCAGGTTCCTCTGAGTATTGTTTCTGCTACGATGCTAAGCCTGAAAGTTATACTCGGTTTAAAGTTAAATTAGGTGACCCTAAACTGACTGCGAGTCAACAAGAATATTATCCTGTAACCCACTGGGAGGACATGACTAATGGCTGATACCCGTACCCCGCTACAAAGATTGGCCGAGGAAGGAATTACTAAGCGCCCTGATATCAATGATGCCCATATCAATCGGGGTGTCATTGTTATGAATCCTCGGGAGATCATGGACTTGCAGATTGAGCTGAGCAAGCATCCTGATCTAGTAGCTAAGTATGCTGCTAAAGATACTGGTGACCTAGTGGATATACTGACTGAGCTGGCAGCTGAATGTAATATCTATATGAAAGGTATCTACAGCGGACAGCAGCTCTTGGACCTGGCAGTAATGATTACTAGCCGGTTACATAAACGTAGGACTAGCCTGATTGTTATTGGGCCTGGAGATATCTGATGCACGCAGATGAATTCCTGAATGAAGATAAGATCCACATTATGGTGGACATTGAGACTACTGGGGTTGAAGCAGGCTCAGGTATTTGGCAGATCGGTGCAGTGGTAATGGATGAGTGTTTGCATACCCAGCCACATACCTTTCTCATGACTGTTAATCCAGTGCTGGTTCTAGCAGCTGATTCTAAATATACGTCCAGCGTAGACACGTTACTTTGGCAGCTCCAAAAGAATTCAGATAACTGGGCATTTGCGCTAGAACAAAGTCCTGTTGAAGGTTCCAGTTGGGGATTCACTCCTACCAAGTCCATGCTAGTAAATCTGTGTGATTGGCTCATGGGGTTTAATTACGCAGAGATTGAGCTGTATTCTCGTGGTAGCTTTGACTTCCAGCTGCTTCGTGCGGCATTTGCAATTGAAGGCCTTACTTGCCCTTGGAAATACTATCAGGAGAATGATCAACGTACTCTTAGCAAGTGGACTAGCTATAACCGGGAGACTGCCAGTCCAAGTCACAATGCTTTGGACGATGCTATCCAGCAGGCTAAAGTAATTATGCATTTGCTGGAGACTCTGAAGCAGTACAAAGCTAACGCTGTGTGATCCCATGTCTAAATGGGAAATCTGGTTCAACGGGTTTACCGTAGGAGTGCTGAGCTAGCAACTCCTATTCTTCCTCACCTACACTCAGTAAGGAATTGATATGAACGATCTGATTGATATTGCAAAAGATGTTGACGGTTTCCGTGATGGCCAACTCGGCTTTAAGATTGACCCTGTAAGCGGTGACTATCACTATTATCTCTGGACTGCCAAGAAGGCTCAGGATCCTAAAGCTACTGAACCAGCTATGCATTGGGTGTTTAAGGGTAACCAAACTTGGTACGATTGCTACATTAGCAAGCAAATCTTTTCCCCTGCACAACGTGATGAGCTAGCAGGTCAGACAGCTAACTTCACTCGAGTCCCGGCTGAGGAACCTAGTACCTTTGACCAGAACAAGCAAGCAGTAGATATTAAAGGTTACCGAGTTCTGAGCGACCAAGAGAAGGAAACTATTAATTACCTTAAAGTATTGGAACAAGAACTTCTTAATTACCTGGATGCTGCTAAAGCTGAGCCTGGCACCAACCAACGCAGCCTGGCACTAGGAGTTACTAACATCCAGCAAGGTTTCATGTGGGCTATTCGTGCAATTGCTCGGCCTAATGGAGAGTGAGATGGCTACTCAGTTTGTTTGCCAGAAGTGTAGGCAACAAGGGACTTGGCTTAAAAGAGTCACGCCTATTGGGACCATTGCTATCTGGGAGTGCCGCCCTTATTGCGGGGCCAAGATGAGTACTGACGAAGCCGTAGTAGCTGCGGTAGAATTGGATACTTCTTTAGTCAAAATGAATCCTGAACCTAAGGAAGACTGAGATGCCCACACTAGAGTACGTAAAGAAACCTGTTAAGGTACGTGCCTGGCAACTGCCTGAGGAGCCAGATCATACCCGTGAGATTCCTCAGTGGGTAGTCCAGAACCTGATGGCAGGGACATTCAAGGCAGGTCACAATGGCAGTATCGTGGTTACTACTAACCATGGTCCAGTACATGTCAAACCTGGTGAGTGGCTGCTGCAATCTGGAGCTGGAGAGTACTACCCCTGCACTGACGAAGTGTTTAAAACCAATTACGTGCTAGCTCCCACTACTGCACGTGAGCGTGTTACACTGGAAAAGCTGGAACTCCAGGAAAAGCTAGCTGCAGTAGAGAAGTTCATTACTAGTCCAGAGTTTGCGGGTATGCCTAAAGCTTCGCAAGACTTGTTCTTTAAGCAAGTCGAAGCTATGCAATACTACGAATCTGTACTGACTCAGCGGTTAACTGACCTGGGTTAACACTCCCCTCAATCCTATCTTAGGAGATCCTAATGGATTACAATGCAGCAATCAAGGAACTGACTGAAGGCAAGAGCATTGCCCGTGCTAGTGCCGAGCCTGGTACTTACATGAAATTTGGTATGGACCCTGCAGCTAGCCACACGGCCGGGCCGCCATTCATCTTTACCAAGTCCACTCCACCAGTGGTCTACATGCCAACTCACGAAGATGCTTCCGCAGATGATTGGGAAGTGTTGGGTGAAACTGAAGGCGACGAGTAAATAAAAAGCCCCCTTGGATTATGAGTCCTTGGGGGCTTTTTGTCGTCCAGAGATTTAGAGCTTAATTCTTACTACTCAAGCCTTGCCTAAACAAGAATGAATTAACTACGTCCATCAAACCTTGAGGGGTCTCAGTCATACGAGGGCTGCTAATAAACTTGCCGCCTAAGTCTTCATTAATCCACTGAGCAAACTCTGGGTTCATCTCCATTAACTTACCTACATTAGGATCAACCTTATGTCCAGAGTCTTTAGCCATCTTATAGGATGCGGCGTTAGCTCTTACTTCCTCAAAGTTACCGCTGCTGGAACTGGCAAGACCAAGATTGGTAGCATCTGTCAGCATCTTATCAATCATCATCATGCTCTTATATCTCCGGTCAAGAGCGTTGTTCTCATTGATAACTCCTGACTGCACCATGTCATTCTGGAATACCATGTCAGGTCTACTAGTTCCGGTATCCTGCTGAGCATGAGTCAGTTCATGAAGTAGGGTCTCCATGAATTCTCCACCTAACTGACCCCGAAGCTTAACATTCTTATCTTTTAAATTGTAAGCTCCGAGTGTGTTCCAGCCCCTACCAGGAATACTATACTCATTAACAGTAACTGGCACAGAAGGAGGTGCGTTAGTGAGAAGTCTAGCCAGACCAATTAATCCCGCCAGATCTTCCGGAGATGGGTTACCATCACTAACTCTAGAAGGGGGTTTCTTCTTATCAGCCATTAGCTACCTCTAATTAGTATAAAGCATCTGGTCATTCTCATCCATACCGCCCATAAGCAACTGCATCCTACGGGCATATGGATCACTCAGTTTCTGCCTAGCCAACTCAGCTTGACTAGTAGTAGCTCGAGTCATCTGGTTCATCATCCATTTATTAAATCCAGCTTGCTTACCACCGGACTCAACATACTTCTCCATGAATTCAGAACCCACATCAGCATCTTGATCTGCTGCAAACATACGAGCTGCTTGCACACCCAATGCTTTGCGTCGCTCAATATCAGCACTTCGATACTGATTAGTGCGCCACATCTGATCTCGTGCTACTGCTTCATCCAGTGGGCGGCCACCAGCTAAGCGGCCGAGAGTTGCCAGCGACATGAAATCATTAGCCGAGAGCAAGTTCCCTGCCTTGTCAGTACTGTAGACTTTACCAGATCCATCAGTGCCAGCACGCAGCACTTGAGCAAGACCTGACAGTGGCCGGTTAACTGAGTTATGTTCCAAGCCAGTCAGCAGACTATTCCAGACTCCTACACCCCCAGCTACATTAGAGACTGTCTGCTTCAAATTCCCAAAGAACTGGGCAGTCTTAGCAATCACAGGCAAATCAGCAACAGAGCTAGGCACTACAGTAGGATGCTGAGGAGTCAGGTCACCACGAGTGAACAAGTTAACATTGAGCAGATTACTAGGAGCACCATACATAATCCACTCAGCAGCATCAGGACCTGCACCAGCAAAGACACTAGAGTAAATGTCATTGTGCTGATTGTTACCTGCTGCTTGCCCAATGATGTAATCATTCATGAGCTGGAATCCAGGCAGGCCATTAAGGCCATAGAAGCTACCTTGCATTCCCGCCAACATGGCTGCTGACTTCTGCGCACCAGGCTGAATGTACCGCATCATTTGCTGCATCATGTTAAACTGGTAAGACTGGAACAGACCAATGGCCATACCAATAGGACCTTGGAACAGCTGAGGACGCTGAACAGCATTCAGGTTAACTTGAGTACGGTTAACAAATGTGTTCTGAATAACACGCACCTCTCTGGCATCCACTACGCCAGCCTTAACCGCTACTTCCCCAATCAAACCAGCAACTCGCCAGGCTACGAAACGGTTAAGTGATTCTACCATCTCGTTACCCGTGATCACTCCACCTTTCTCACCCAGCCACTTAGCTCCATCTACCATCTTACGCATCTTGCTGCTCAGCTGAGCACCTGTCTCATTGCCAGTAAGACTCAGGTCATCTACCATTCCACGAGCAGCAGTCAGGGAATCAGTTACGAATCCCAGTCGCTTGGCTTCAGCTAGTAGCTCAGGCCGTTGCCAGAAATCCTGGAAGGCACGAGCCATTAGCTTAGAGGGAGCCAGTATCGAGTCCCCAGTACCAGGCACCTTGACTTTGGCCAGGGCCGCCAACTCACCTGCCGACTCAACGTTCCCTTTCATAATCCCATCAGTCAGAGTCTTAAGCTCAGTACTGGTAAGAATGAGAGAACCCAGCTTATTATTAACTGCATTCAGCCAGTCCAGTCGCAGGAAGGTAGTTGCCAAGAACCCCTGAGTAGCACGCACAAACTTACTGAGCATTGCTTGACCAGCAGGATGGTTAACGTGAGCATGAAGCATGGCAGTGTAAGGAGCTGTCTGGAAACCGTGCTCTTTGAACACATTGCTAATAGCTTCGAGATCCTCAACAGACCTGGACTTCTGAAGCATACTAGCACCACGATTCCACAAGCCAGTCACTGCACTATCAGCCCATTGGTTAGCAGTATGCAGCATCCCGTAGTCCGATTCCCTGGACACGTTCAATGCCAACTTGATCATATCCAGATACGGATTCTCTTTGGATGCAGTTACCAACTCATGCATACTGGTATACTGTGCTGAGTCCAGGCTGCTATACTCACGACCTTTCAGCTCCAGCTCCCGGAATGCCTGCTCATACTTAGTGCCAACAATCTCACGATTCATCTTACGAGCTTGCTGGTTATGCCAAGTCAGGAGTTCATCGGCAATAAAGTTACCATCAGTGCGTGGTACGAATGGAGAGTTGATACCCCGACTTGCCAGATTGGAGTCAATGTAATCTTCTCGAATTGTCTTGCTAGCTTCATAGTCACCCAATGCTTTGTGGTAATCACGGGACTCATAATTGGTAACAACACGATACTCAGGAAAGTTAGCATTGATATCTGCCTTCATCTTCTGCAGCGCATCTCTGGTAGCCGCATGGATCATAGTAGTCTGACCAGCACCAGTCAGGGTAGGATCTGATACCAAAGCAAAGTGCTTGAATCGCTTAGGATCAGGCTTAGGGAAATACACTACTTCAGGATCAATAGCAGACTCTTTACCCTGGCTAGAGAGCAGTCCCTTACGAGCCTCAATTCGGCTAGAATTCAGTTGACCAGATCGGCTAATAAGTTCCTTGACTTCAGGACTATTGATCTTGATACGTTCTTCAACTCCAGGTGGAATGGTAGGGAACTTAGGAACTGAGTCACCCGCAGCTACTGCTTTCTCGTAATCCCGTACCGAGCGCAGTACAAGGCCACCTTCTTCCTGTACGTAAGCCTGAGCTGATCGTTGCACCTTAGCTGCTACTACACCATACTCAGCAGCAGCCGCAGTATTACCACGGATTAGATCCAGGCTGGACTTAAGGAACTCGGCATTCTGACCTTGCAGGGTGCTATCCAGCTTGGATACAGTATTACCAATGTACTGGAGCTTAGCAGTCGGGGACATATAATTCCCGTTAACAAAGCTGATCAGGCCACCACCTTCCGGGCCAAATCGATTCACTGCCAGAGCCACTTCATTAAGGGAGCTTGCATCCAACAGGGAATCAATCAGGGCTTTATATTTATTATCAGGACCACCAAGAATAGCCCCAGTAGAAGCCACTGCATTATCAATTCCATCCTGAGCAACCTTCCTGTACCCTTCAGTCATCAGCTCACCATCTGCACGCAGCTCGAAGTTGGCATCTCCTTCCCGCTTAGCAACCTTCATTCCCATGTACTGAGGACGATGGAAGAGCTGAGCATGGTTATCGAGTTCCAGTTCCTTAGCAAGTTTCTGCCGATAGAACATGTCATCAATCTTGGTTGGGCTAACTTCCAAACCAGTCACATAGCCAGGAGAGATATTAAGACGCTCCGAGATTTCATGCGGATCCATCTTAGCAGCCACCATCTCTTCACGCATCCGCTCCTTATTCTGCATGATGGCATCACGAAGCTCACTAGCAGTACGGACCTCAGCATCAACTCGACCGCGAGGAGTCATGAGCTTGATACCATTAGGTACAGTAGTAACATCAGTGCTATTCTCAAGAGTCTTAAGCAGAGCTTCTTGGGCAGGAATGTCCTCGTAGCCCAGGCTAATTGGCTTCTTGAAATTGAAATTAAAGCCTTCTTCAGCAGCCCGGAGATAGCGCAACTGAACTGTTTCCAGAGCCACAGAGCTAAGGGATACTCGTACTTCCTCACGCAGGGTGGGATTGGACTTAACCATCATGCGCTTAATAGCATCCTCAATGGATTCACTGCCCTTAGTAACTACAGTGTCCGCCAAGGGCAATGCCTTAGGCAAATTGACTTGCTCAAGAATGTCTCCCTTACCAGCTCCATACAAGCGAGCAAAGGTCCAACCTTCTTCAGGCTGAGTTACTTTAGCCAGCACACTGCCACCGACATCATCCGCGATAGTCGCAGTATTTACGACTTTGGGAACAGCAGCCACGCGACCAACTTTATCCAGGCCAAGACTAAACGCTTGCGCACTACGGTTTTCCATGCCAATAATTTGGTCAGCATAGTAATTCCCCAGATCATTAGCCTTGCCAGTTTCTCGAGATACTCGAGGCATGCTGGTGCTAGCTTCACTATTCAATCCACGAAGCTCAGTGCGCAACTGGTTATCAATGGACTGCCTAGTAGTACGAGCCGCAGCAGCATTGCTGTTAATAATATCCGGAGTCTCACCTTGTGGGTTAGCCAGGAAATCATCAATGGCTTGGCGATTCTTAAAACCTACATACATCTTAACATCAGCAGGTATAGCACTAGGCATAGCTTGTTGGTATCGAGCCACTTGACCAGCTTCATCCAGCCTAGTAGTCTCCTTCATAATCCCCCGCTTAACTCCAGGAATTGCAAGTGCGCCGCCGAGGACAGCACCGAGACCGACACCAACAGCCATGTTAGCAATGATGTCTCCAGTATCCATGTCATCAAAGAATGGAGCCTGGTGCATAGTGCCGAGAACAGCTACTTCAAAGGCAGCAGCTTCTAAAGCATTTTGATGAAACTTAGAGCCAACAGCTTTCAGTACTTCTCGCTGAGTCAGCTTAAAGCCCTCAGTACGAGCAGCCATCTGGACAGCAGCTTTGTTAATCAGAGCTTCAGTCTTAGGCACCAGCAAGCCAGTAGCCCAGCTCATACCTTTGCCCATATTACCAGTAGAGGCTGCAACTGTTAGGGCTTTCTGGCCCATGTTCAGTGCCTTAACTCCACCCAAGCCAGGAATAAAGCTGGTTGCAACAAAGCCCCAGGTATCAATGCTATCTGCATTTTCCCGGTAATACTTACCCCAGTCAGTGTCGTACTCATTGATCCACTTACCAAAGTTAAGAGCTTTACTCTTTTCATCAGCAGACTGGAACAGGTTACCAATAGAAACGAATCCATTGGCCATGCTGGTAACTCCGGATCCAATAGCCATACCCCAGAAACGAGGAGCATTGCTAATGGAATCCAGAATACCAGTCTCTCTACTAGTAGCCATTGAATGGATACCAGCAGCTTGCATATACATTGGAGCTGAGGTAGTTTCCCCAGGCTCCCCAGCATCAGCGATATCTTCGAGTGCCATATTAGTTGCCTATCCTTTATCGACTCAATGCTGGAGGTGCAATCATGCCAGCACCAAATGTGAACTGCTTAGCTCGTGCCTTAGCTTCGTACTCAGCTGCGAACTGATTCCAGGATGCTGGATCCAATCCATTAACAACCTTACGCATTGGCACTCCCTTGGTCTGTACTTGAGCCGTGTACTTATCCAGCTCAGGAAGTCCAACAGCAGAGTAGTTACGAGTAGCTCGCATAGTATTGAACAGATACTTAGTCACATCTGCCAATCCCTGTGCCCGCTCAGCTGAGGTGATAGCACCAGTACGCACATCCTCAGCAGATCTTTCAATATAACTACCTGGATTCCAGGGAATAGCTCCACCGGCCATCACGTCTGGCAGCACATACTTAGCAAGGAACTTGTTACCTTGCAGGATCTTAGCATCAGCTTTCATGCTATCTACTGGGGGCAATGCATACAGACCTTCAGTATCCCCGAACTTAAGATTCTGAGCTTCACTACGAACCACTGCATCCACCACAGTATTCATCAGCTTTTGCTTATCTGCTGGCTTCTTAGCCCCATCAATCATGGCTCGAGCTTCCAAGCTAGACTTAGCAAGACCTGCATTTACCAGCATGTCAGGAGACATACCATTCACAATACCTTCGACAGCAGTGAACAGTGGCTCTTGAGTAGCAGGGACCTTGAAGCCAAATTGCTGTCGAGCGGCCAATGCTTCTACTGGGCCCCCATCAGTATATCGCATCTGAGTTCCACCGGACATAGTTAGCTCTTGACCGCGCTGCAGGACATAGCCAGTAGCCTCCTTATCCAGCTTCATGGCCAAGCCAAGTCCGTCCCAATTAACTGTAGGCCGCCCAAGCATCTGCGCCCCAGTATTATAGGTCTGAAGCAGCAAGTCATCACCCTTCTTCTTAGCTGCTCGCTCACCACGGTCTAGTTCACGCTGCTCACGCATCCAGCCACGCTGCTCTTGCATAGCTTCAAAGTTAGCAAGTTGCATCTGTTGACTAAAGGTACGCGCTGCCGCAGCTGCTTGCCGTTCCTGTTCTTGGGCAACCAGACTATACTGCTTAGTAGCAATGTCCAGTTGCTGAGAATCCATCTGAGCCATTGTCTGGATCATGTTGGTCTTAACCGTAGCCAGTTCCCGCTGTCGAGCATAGGCATCATCAATAGCAAGATTACGCTTAAGATCAGCTTGAGCTGCAACAGAGGCTTCAGACTCAACTTGAGCAATACTACGCTGAGTCTGAGCTACAGTCTGAGTCGCTTGGTTAATACCTTGGAGCAGCTTAAAGCTAGTATCGACCTGAGCTGCCAGAGCCTGTTCCTTACCACGCTCTTCATCACCGTACAGCAGATCGTACATGAATCCCATAGGATTAGAGAGACTAGATCCCTGGGCAATCTGGGTATTCTTCTGCTGCTGGGCAATAAGCTGTTGGCTAGTACTACGGATCATGTCAGCAAGCCCAGTCTGAATCTGACCTGGATCATTAACATCTGTGCCAGCAGCACGAGCAAAGGTACGAGCCCCTTCCTGAGCAGCCAATCGGCCTGCACCAGCTTGAGCTTCTATCTCCGAAGCCAGTACTCCACGCTGCTGTGCCAACTCAGTCTGAGCTTGGATTGCACTTCCTGCTTGGTCAAATGCAGATGCCAGCGCCGGTCTGGTAACTTCCTCTTGCTTCTGAGCAAATCCACCCAGACCGGCTAGCAAATCAGTTAGTGATGGTGCGGCCATTGATACGCTCCTTCAAGCTAATTACGGAACCAACCAACCAGCAAAGTGGCTCACCCACGAACTTAGTAATCGTCCCGAGCGGATAGCGGAGATGATTAACCAGGCCACCGCTGGTAGTGAGAAGCATAGTGCGAGAGCGAGCCACTGGGAGGCTAAGAGCAATAGCGACTTTGCTGCCATTATCAATCTTCCGTGCAAGGGCTTTACCCCAAGAGTAGTAGCCAGCAATAGTGTTAGGACTCAGGCTAGCTAGATACTCAGACCCTGCCATGTACGCTTGAGCACTCAGCAGACCGCGCTTAATCAAAGCTGTGCAAACTACTGAGCTGCCCATAGATCCGAGCAAGCCACCAACCAATGGAGCAGCAGGACCAAAGACTGGAGCCAGCAATGCACTAGCACCCATACCGATACCGCCCATGGCCAAGCTATCGCCAGTAGCGTTACCATTCAACAGACTCCACAGCATACCTGCTGGCCCACCAAGTCCTGCTCCACCAAGTGCCCCAGCAGCAGCCTCACCAGCAGCACCGGCTGTAGCAGAAGCGCCCAGACTAGCACCAGTCCCACCAATACCAGCATTAAGCAAGTCTCCGCCAAGCAAGCTAGCCAAGGATCCAGCTCCTGCACCAGCAGCACCAGTCACACCAGCACTAAGCAATGGGGCAGCACCAGCTCCGATACCAGCTCCAAAGAGTTGACCGAATGCAGGGATAGCACCATTCAGGGCACCAGCAGCTCCACCACTAGCAAGAGTGGTACCAAGTACACCTAGCGGATCAGTGCTAGCATTAGCAGCAAAGAGCTGATCAGGAGTCGCACCGGAAATAGTATTAGCTGCCAGGGCATTAGCTCCAGTTCCGCCGGTCAAGCCAAGTGCCTCTGCTCCGTAGCCGAGTCCTCGTTCCAGCAGGGGCTTACCTACCATTGAGATAGCAAGAGGGGCCAACATTCCAGTGAGACCCTGACCTTGAATCTGTTGACTCTGAGTCGTGGTAGTAGGAGCAGTCCGACTAGAGACTTCTCCAGCAGTACGGGCATACAAGTCATTAAGTTGCTGTTGCTCAGTGCTGCTATTATACAAGCCCGCACCACGAGCAGCTCCGGCAATTGACTTAACGCCTTGACTGCCACTAAGCATCTGTTGAACCAAGCGGTCTACACCAGCTTGATCCATATTAGTCTGACTGGTCTGGGTAGTACTTTGATTCTTATTCTGGAAACTGCCAATTAGCTGCGCCAGTCCTACAAGATTCTGCAATCCATTTGAAGCAGTAGCCATGTTATTTCTCCTCAAGGGCACGTTGTCTATGCCATTCTAACAGTTCTCGGTATTGAGCTTCAATTGAG